>Ga0206971_10112_pt1 | contig 30281 bp, 26 predicted proteins | sample Alteio_BWOrgHeat_85_FD_152917 | JGI IMG/M metagenome (GOLD analysis project Ga0206971, IMG submission 152917) | Enriched cells from forest soil in Barre Woods Harvard Forest LTER site, Petersham, Massachusetts, United States -... | ecosystem: Environmental > Terrestrial > Soil > Temperate forest >...
TAGCCGGGATGGGCTACACATCTCCGAAAGAAATTCAGCAAAAAACGCTTGCGCGTATTTATGGCGGGCAGGACCTTGTCGCCATTGGCCATGAAGGCTGCGGAAAAACTACCACTTATGTGTTGGCAGTATCCAACCGGATAGGATACTCATCAGAAGGCGTACCCCGCGTGCTGATCCTCGTACCAACTAAAGAGCACGTGATGGAAGTGATTGGCCGGTTTGAGGAGTTAAATAACAATAAAAATTTGCTAATCACCGGCTTATATGCCGCTCCCGGGACAGAAGCACAAATGAACGCCTTAGCCGAAGGCGCCGATATTGTAGTTGCCACGCCCGACCGCGCGCGTGCGATTTATTTGAAACTTGGTCTCAACCTTAACAAAATAGAACTTTTGATAATTGACGATGCCGACCAAATTGTAAAACAGGGTCTGCAACTGCCCGTTGCAGAATTAGCCAACAGCATCACCAAGTGCCAGCACCTGGTATTTACCGAAGTGATGCATGATAAGCTCGAAAAAATGATCAGGCCATTTATGGAAACAGCTGCTGTGATTGAAGTTGACGAAATAACGGAAGCGAAAATACAGACCTGCCCACAGGTTTTATACCATCTGCCTAATTTCGGCACCAAGGTAAACCTGCTCAATTTGTTTATGCAGGATGATGAGTTGTTCACCAAAACTGTTGTATTTGTAAATACCCGCCAAACTGCTGAAAAGATATACAAAACGCTCCAAAATCGGCAGGATACAACAGTGGGAATACTAAATTCCTGGTCAATTGAATTTAAAGGGGCTACTTCCGTTGCCGACTTTAGGGCATCGGAAGAAGCAAGGATACTGATTATTGCCGATGAAAAAATTGCGACAGCGGAGCTTAAGCAAATTCCTTTCCTGATACACTTTGAATTGCCCCCGGCAAAAGAAGATTATATTAACAGGGTGATAAATAATGACGGCAGCGGTGAAGAAGTTATGGCGATAACCTTTGCAACCGACATTGAACTTACCGTTGTAAAAAGGATTGAACAGGCCATTGGTAAAAAAATCCCGTTAGGCGAACTACCTGAGGAACTTGTTATTGCACAGGAACGGAAAATTGTTGATGCCGACGCAAAACCGGCAGCAAAAAACAAAACAATAGTACCCGCGGCCGGCGAAGCATTTCACGCAAAAAAACCGGAGAACGCGAAGAATTATAATTACAGTTCGGGCCAAAAGGCGAAGATGAATAATAAGCGGAAACACTGAGAAAGGTGAATGGTAAAAGGCGAAAGGACAAGTAAAGCAAAACGCCCATGCACTAATGAACGTCAAGATATAAGCTGGGGGTGCCGATGTATAATTGTTCTACCTTTTTTCGGGCCCATTCGGTTTTGCGGAGAAATTTAAGACTCGATTTTACGCTCGGGTCACTGGTAAAACAGTTGATGCGGATGCGGTTACCCAATTCTTTCCAACCATAGTGCGTTACAAGGGCATTTAATACCATTTCTAAAGTTTTGCCGTGGAGCGGGTTGTTGGGCTGTTGCGTCATCCGGGCAAAAATAATACAATAATGACAAAGGGCAGGCCTCGCCGGCCGACCCTTTGTCACAAAAGTTACAAAATCAAACCTTAGCCAGGTATTCCACAAGGGATGTACCGACAATATGGGTCCAGCCTTTCACAAAATTTTCGCGGGCAAAATCCGGGTGCGCAGGGAAGGTTTCCAAACCGATGTGTGTAAGTCTTACCCTGGTTTTATCGCCTTCGGAGATAACCTCCCAGGTAACGTAGGATTCACCCGGCTCACCGTCATACCGCCAGCTATGGGTAATTTTTTCACCCGGCACAACTTCGGTTACTACACAAACATGATGGTAAACCCTTTCCGGAGGCCCACCGTCAAAACGGAATTCAAAACCAACTTCGGGTTTAAATGCTTCCAGTTTAAAATACCATTGCGCCATTTTATCCCTGTCGGTAATAGCCTGCCAAACTTTTTCGGCTGGCGCATTGTAGGTTCTTTCAATTACAAAAGGTTCTGTTTCCATATTCTTTAGTTTATCATTAGTTTTCTATTTCCTCGTCAACATAATTTCAATACGTTCTACTTCATTGGCGAGCGCTGATCCGCTTCACGCTCTTTCTCCAAAAAGTCGCCAAGTGCGTCCAGTTTATTATTCCAAAACACGCGGTACTGCTCTATCCAGCCGGCTACTTCGCCGAACTTCTTCAGGTTTGCCGAACAATAGTGCTCCCTACCCTGCCTGCTTATGGTGACCAGCCCGCATTGCGTAAGTATTTTTATTTGTTTAGAAATGGCAGGCCTGCTGATGCTAAAGTTATCTGCTATCGCGTTTAAATTCTGCGGATTTCGCGCCAGCAGATCAATTATCGCTCTTCGCGTTGGATCGGCTATCGCCTGGAAAACGTCTCTTCTCATTTTAAAATATTAACCGGTAACCATTTGATTACAAGTATATACATAACCATTCGGTTACGCAAATTTTTGCTGAAAAAATTCAGGGATTGTGGAGGCCAATCTTTTGCATCAAATGACCACGTCAGACAAGAAATATTTTTGGTTTCACCACTACAACAGGTTCGGGACGCAAAAAAATGCGGCTCTATACAATCGTCGCGTCCTCGAGCACCTTCCCGCTCTCACATTTAATAATGCGTGATGGAAAAGTGCGGATGATATGATAATCATGCGTGGCAACGATCACCGCCGTGCCCATCTGGCTGATTTGTTTCAAAAGCAGCACAATTTCTTCGGAGGTATCAGGGTCAAGGTTGCCGGTAGGCTCATCGGCAAGGATAATTTCTGGGTCATTTAGCAGGGCGCGCGCAATTACCACACGCTGCTGTTCGCCGCCTGAAAGCTCATGCGGCATCTTTTTTAACTTGGAGCGCAGACCTACTTTTTCAAGCACGTCAAGGGTTTTATCGGCAATCAATTTTTTGTCTTTCCAGCCGGTGGCTTTCATTACAAAAAGCAGGTTTTCTTCGATGGAACGATCGATCAGCAACTGAAAATCCTGGAAAACGATGCCCAGCTTTCTGCGCAAAAACGGGATATCTTTTTGTTTGATGTTATTTAAATCATACCCGCAGGCAATGCCATCGCCGGTTGACACCGGAACATCGCCGTAAAGCACTTTCAGCAAACTGCTTTTGCCCGACCCGGTTTGCCCGATGAGCCAAACAAAATCACCTTTATCAATATGCAGGTTAACATTGGTTAATACCAGGTGCTTTTGCTGGTAAACGTCAACGCTCCTGAGTTTTATGATTGAATTTCCGTTCATGCTTTTGGTCATTGGTCATTAGTCATTGGTCATTAGTTGAAGTGGCAGTATCAATGACTAATGACAAGTTACTAATGACTTGATTCACAGTTCTAATTTTAGGATTTTCCCAAATGGCAAATCCTTAACAATATTCATAATTTGTTCCGCCTTGTCATGCAACCCTATCTTATCCAGCGATTTATCTGGCCTGTCAACCCTAAAGTATGCTAAAAGCGTAAACTTATCATCCCGCAACTGAACGTAGTCGGGTATTTTAGCAACGCCTTTTACTTTGATGATGTGGTAGTTCATGGTTCATGGTTCATGGTTCATAGTAGGAGTTAGTTGTTCATTGCTCGTGGTTGATATTTCATAGCCAAAGGATTATTTTCCATTATGAACTATGAACCATATGCTTCTTTACTATGAACTATGAACCATGAACCATCCCCAGCACCTCCTTAACTCTTGCCGCCGCTTCTTTTAACAAAATGGCCGAATATACTTTTAATCCTGAATTATCAATCAGTTGTTTGGCCTCAACTGCGTTAGTGCCCTGTAAACGAACGATAATGGGTATCGGAATATTGCCGATCTCGTGGTATGCATCTATTACCCCCTGGGCAACACGGTCGCAGCGGACGATACCGCCGAAGATGTTGATCAGGATAGCTTTTACATGCGGGTCCTTCAAAATGATGTTGAATGCTGCTTTAACTGTTTGTGCATTAGCAGTACCACCTACGTCCAAAAAGTTAGCAGGCTCGCCGCCGGCAAGTTTGATGATGTCCATGGTTGCCATGGCTAAACCGGCGCCGTTCACCATACAGCCAACGTTGCCGTCAAGCTTTACATAGTTCAGGTTCGATTTGCCGGCTTCCACTTCCATTGGGTCTTCCTCATCCAAATCGCGCAATGCCGCAAAATCGGGGTGACGGTATAAAGCGTTATCATCCAAATTCACTTTGGCATCAACTGCCAAAATTTTATTGTCGGATGTTTTTAAAACCGGGTTGATCTCGAATTGCGAGGAATCGGTGGCATCGTAAGCTTTATACAAGGCCGTGATGAATTTAACCATTTCTTTATTGGCATCACCCGAAAGGCCCAGGTTAAAGGCAATTTTGCGTGCCTGGAAGGGCTGCAAACCAACTTTAGGGTCAATTTCTTCTTTATGTATTCTTTCAGGTGTTGAGTGCGCCACTTCTTCAATATCCATCCCACCTTCGGTGGAATACATGATGATATTGCGGCCTTTTGACCGGTCAAGCAATACACTCACGTAAAACTCCTTGGTGGGGCTTTCGCCGGGATAATATACATCCTGGGCAACCAACACTTTATGTACTTTCTTGCCTTCGGGACCGGTTTGCGGGGTGATGAGCTGCATGCCTAAAATATTGCCTGCTTTCTCTTTTACCTCGTCAAGGTTTTTGGCGAGTTTAACGCCGCCGCCCTTGCCGCGGCCACCGGCATGTATCTGGGCCTTAACCACCACCCAATCCGACCCAAAATCCTCTTTGATTTTTTTTGCAGCTTCCACAGCCTGCTCAACGGTTTCGGCTAATACGCCTTCCTGCACCCTTACGCCAAAGCTTTTTAATATCGCTTTGCCCTGGTATTCGTGAATGTTCATGTGTTTTGAAGAATTTGGTCAAAGCTAAGAAATAAGTCCGAAAGTCGGGAAGTCCGAAAGTCCGAAAGAAAAATAATGGTGAAAGTCCGGAAAGTCGGAAAAGTCTGGAAGACGGAAAAGCTCAAATGATAAATTGGAGAGTAATAATCAGATTTATCCCAAACATCTTTCGGACTTTTCGGACTTTCGGACTAAAAAACTAACTTCGTCCATGCTTAAAGCAAAAAACATCCACAAAGCATATGGAAAGCTTGATATACTAAAAGGTGTTGACCTGGAAGTAAAAAAGGGCGAAATTGTTACCATAGTGGGCGCATCCGGCGCGGGGAAAAGCACACTGCTGAATATTTTAGGCACGCTTGACCGGCCCGACCAGGGGCAGTTGTTTATTGGCAACCAGGAAGTGAGCAAACTCAATAATACAAATTTGAGCGATTTTCGCAATCACCGGATTGGCTTTATATTCCAGTTTCATCATTTGTTGGATGAATTTAATGCGGTTGAGAATGTGTGTATGCCGGCGTTTATAAAAGGAGTAGCGAAGATAGATGCGGAAAAAAAAGCGACTGCTTTGCTGGAGCGGCTTGGTCTTAGCGAAAGGCTTACACATAAACCCAACGAACTCTCCGGCGGCGAACAGCAAAGGGTGGCAGTAGCCCGCGCACTGATCAATGATCCGGCCATCATTTTTGCTGATGAACCCTCTGGTAACCTTGATTCCGCCAATTCGTTGGAACTGCATAAACTTTTTATAAGGCTGCGCGACGAATTTAACCAAACCTTCGTTATTGTCACCCATAACGAAGAATTGGCGGGAATGTCAGACAGGACGGTGTTGATGAAGGACGGATTGGTAAGCGCTTAATTATAACGGCATGTATACGCTCGTTACCGGTGCAACAACTGCCATGGCCTACAAGGTTAAAAACGGCCTGGCTACCGAAAATATTATTTTGGGCGATTATGCGGAGCTGCCATCCACCATGTTGTCAAAAACGATGATCCAGCTTCCAAATCCAGCATCTGCCTCGTATGCACACGAAATGTTAGCTTTGTGTTTAGATAGGGAGATTGACCATGTTTATCCCTTAAAAATGGAAGAACAATCCCAGCTAAATTTGGCCAAACAACTTTTCGTAGAATATGGGATCACCATTATGCCAAATTCCTACCATTAACTATGAACCATCAACCATGAACTAAAATGAACTTGCATACCATCGACACCGGCTTCTTCAAACTCGACGGCGGCGCCATGTTCGGCGTGGTGCCAAAAAGCATCTGGAATAAACTCAACCCTGCCGACGAAAACAACCTGTGCAACTGGGCGCTGCGCTGTCTGCTGATAGAAGACGCCGGCAGGCTGATTTTGGTAGATACCGGCATTGGCCACAAGCAGGACGCTAAGTTTTTCAGCTATTATTACCTAAACGGTGATGCAACGATGGACGGTTCGCTGGCTAAACTTGGATTTGATCGTGACGATATCACCGATGTTTTTCTTACCCACCTGCATTTCGATCACGTCGGCGGCGCTGTCGCAAGGGAGGGCGACCAATTGGCGCCGGCCTTCAAAAATGCAACATACTGGAGCAACGAACAGCACTGGGACTGGGCGGTTAACCCCAACGAACGGGAAAAAGCATCTTTTTTGAAAGAAAACATCCTGCCGATACAGGAGAGCGGGCAATTGAAATTTATCCCCGTTGAAGATAATGTAAAATTTACTGAACACATTCAAGTTAAATTCGTTTATGGCCATACCGATACCATGATGTTGCCGTTGATCAACTATAAAGGCCGCGAAATTTTGTATATGGCTGATCTGCTGCCATCGGTCGGGCATATTCCCCAGCCTTATATTATGGCTTATGACATGTTCCCGGTAAAAACGCTCAACGAGAAGAAAATTATCCTGAACGAAGCCGTTGAAAAAAACTATATTCTATTTTTTGAACACGACCCGGTAAACGAGTGCTGTACCTTGCAGATGACTGAAAAAGGCATCAGGTTGAGGGAGACATTTAAGCTGAGTGAGCTATAGTACACACCCTCATTTTTAATATTTTTTTTAGTAATCTTGTTACCGGATAAAAATTCAAATAAAAAACCGTAAATTTATTTTCCGTTGCGTTTTGTGTTTGGTTGATCTGGTAAGTGTCGTGTTTTTAAAAAAAAATTTGGACGGAGAACCAATTTTACGAAGAATTTCAACCTATACGTTATATGAGAAGACCAATGCCACCCCACAAAAACCGTGCAATAACGTGCATAAAATCAATTAAATGTAAAGATTTATTTATTTGAAAATTCCCGGAAAAATCCGGCAACAATTTCGTACCTTTGCACGTTCATTTCTAAAACAAAAAAGAAACGAGGTTACTATAAATGAGACAACTCAAAATAACCCAATCCATAACCAATCGTGAGTCCCAGTCGCTTGACAAATACCTTCACGAAATTGGTAAAGTTGATCTGATAACAGCCGAAGAAGAAGTAATATTAGCTCAGAAAATAAGGGAAGGCGACCAGGCAGCGTTAGAACGTTTGACCAAAACAAACCTGCGTTTCGTGGTTTCTGTTGCCAAACAATATCAAAACCAGGGCCTTACCCTGGGCGACTTAATAAACGAAGGTAATTTAGGTTTGATAAAAGCGGCAAAACGCTTTGACGAAACCAAGGGTTTTAAATTTATCTCCTACGCCGTTTGGTGGATACGCCAGTCGATATTGCAGGCTATTGCTGAGCAATCGCGTATTGTACGTTTGCCACTGAACCAGGTAGGCTCATTAAGCAAGATCAGTAAAGCGTTCTCCAAACTGGAGCAGGAATTCGAGCGTGAGCCTTCGCCCGAAGAACTGGCTGATATGCTGGAAACCACTGTAGACAAGATATCTGATACGCTAAGCAACTCCGGCCGCCATGTGTCCATGGACGCACCGTTTGTACAAGGCGAAGAAAATACCCTGCTGGACGTACTGGAAAACCAGGAACCCAATACCGACTCAATACTGATCAATGAATCGTTATCCGAAGAAATTAAACGTTCGCTGTCGACATTAACCGAGCGCGAGCGCGAGATCATCGTATTGTTTTTTGGTTTAGGCACTAACCACCCGCTTTCGCTGGAAGAAATAGGCGAAAAATTCAACCTCACCCGGGAACGTGTACGCCAGATCAAAGACAAGGCCTTGCAACGTTTGCGTCATACTTCAAGAAGTAAAATACTCAAATCCTATTTGGGATAACCCCCTGAGATTTGACAACCTGTACTTACAGGGTTGTCAAATCTGATAAAGCTATTAAAAGAGGTCGCCAGCTACTGGTGGCCTCTTTTAATTTACTTTCCACTAAGTCATGCTGAACTTGTTTCAGCACCCCATTATGCAGGTAATAAAGCGACAGGTATAAAAGCGACAGGTAGCCCTAATTAAGGTTCAGCCGCAGATCCGATGGCTATCTTCGGCAACCTTTCCCGCGCCGACTTAGCGTGTGGGGTGCCGAAACAAGTTCGGCATGACTTTCTCCTTATTTATAACCGACAGGGTAACAATAAACCACCCAAAATTCTGTTTGATAGGTTATCGCAATTAACCTTTTGAAACGAACCGCCATCCTCACTTTTCAATATTATCGCATCCTGCTGTTGTATAACATAGCATTCACGATTGTTTGGTTAGCCTTTGCACTTTACGGCTTTGGCGAAATGAATATGGTGGTGGTATTCTGGGCCAAGGTAAGCGGTTTTGTATCCGCCGCCTTCCTCAACTATTACTCAGCAAAAGAGAGCTATTTCTATTTCCGCAACGCAGGCTACCGCATGCGAAGGGTGATCATCACCACATTTTTAGGGGAGTTATTAAGTTTCATTATCATTTTCCTGTTCATCACAATCGCCACCGATGCAGCCCAGCACTTTAAACGTTGACAGCGTCGAACTGTCGTTCGACCACAGGAAAATCCTGCAGGATGTAGCCCTGCAATGCAGCCAGGGCGAAATCGTAGGCCTGCTGGGACGCAACGGCTCAGGAAAATCATCATTACTAAAAATAATTTTTGGTTCACTGAAGCCGACGTATCGATATGTTGGCATCAACGGCAGGTATATCACCAATGGATATGCCGACGGCAGCATTGCCTATTTGCCCCAGCACAATTATCTCCCCAACGGGGTCAGGATAAGCCGCCTTGCCAGGATGCTCATCGACCCGGTATTTTGGGAAGAGTTTGCCACCCAGCCTGTCTTTCAAAAACATCACCATAAAATGGCAGGAGAGCTTTCCGGCGGTGAATTGCGCATGCTGGAAACTTTGATGGTGGTGTACAACAAGGCCGATTTTATTTTGCTGGACGAACCGTTTACGCATATCTCGCCGGTGCAAACGGAGTTTTTTAAACCGATCATAAAAGGCTGTGCTAAACGAAAAGGCATCATCATAACCGATCATCAATATTATAACGTTTTGGACGTGGCCGACCGGCTTATTATTTTGGAGAATGGCTGCACCAAATCCGTGCATAGTATCGACGATTTAGTAACTTACAAATACCTCACCGGGATTCGGGAATAGAGGGGCATTCTTGGCATTTCGGTCGCCTCACCCGGGCAACTCCAAAAGAGAGGGAGTAAAGAAATTGCCAGTTTAAAGCCCTCTCCTTTGGAGAGGGTTGGGGTGAGGTTTTAAATTTCGTCAAAACTGTAACGCAGTCTGCTAAAACCGGGTCTTTTCAGACAAAGAATCCCGTTGATGAACAAGTTTTACCTTTTGTTATTTTTTATGGCCTGCTGCCTGCGCGCATCGGCCCATAATAAGATTACGATCGGTAATATTTCTTTTAAAAATGCTATAGTTGACCCTGACCCGGCGCCTTTTGCTGATTTTAAAACCCTGGTGGTGCCTATTAAAAGGGCGGGCAACCTCATCATCATCGAAGCCACTGTCGACACGCTTGAAGGCAATTTTGTTTTGGATACCGGCGCGCCTTACCTGGTTTTGAATGAAACCTATTTCAGAGATGCGCCAAAGATCGACGACCAGGAAGCCGGCGGCATAAACGGCCAGGCAGACCGATCTTTTACTACTGTCGTGCACAATTTCAGGATACTCGATCTGCAATACAGTCGTTTAACGGCAGACGTAACCGATCTCTCCGCCATTGAAAATGGCCGCGGCATAAAAGTACTGGGCTTATTGGGTACGCGGCTGTTCTCAAAATTTGCCTTAACAATTGATTTGTTCCGAAATGTGCTTTACATTCAAAAACTGGATAACAACGGCGAAATACCCGAAACCGAAAAGGTGTTTCATGACAGGTTTATGGTAACGTCTTTCAGGTACACCAACGATGTTGTTTTGATAAAAGGCAGCATCAACAACAATACGCTTTGGTTTGCCTTTGACACAGGCGCAGAAACCAATCTTTTGGAATACAGCGAATCCAAAAAGACGGGGGAAAATATGGAAGTGATTAGCCGGTCGAAACTTACGGGGATAGGAGGCTCTGTTTTCGAGGTGGTTTGTGCCCGCTTTGATAATTTGCGTATCGGCGACCGTGTGTTTATGAAGAACCGGGTTTTGTTGACGGAACTGGGTAAAATGGGGAAGGTTTACGGCACATCCATCGATGGAGTTTTGGGGTATGATTTTTTTGCAAGAGGGATATTCACCATCAACTTCGTTAAAAAAGAATTGGAAATGTACATTTACACCAACCAGTAGACATGCGGCAGGCAAAATACACCGGGATTATTTGGATATTGCTCATTTGCAGTATACAAACCCTTTTTGCCCAAAAGCGAAACACGCTGGTGATTGCGGACGACCGGTTGGTGCTGGTTATGGATTTGAAAGTTCCCCGGGCCGAAATGGACAGTATATTAAATGTTGCCGGTATCAATGCCAAAGGCGCAATAGTAAAAAAGGGTGATTTTGCTGCGATAAATAACGACGGCTGGCAACTGGCATCCAGGCAGGGCGATATAGTCCGGTTTGAGCGCCTTTTGATCGATGTAAACTATAATCCGCAGAGCAGGCCCTTTCGGGTTACCGCGTTTATCCCAAGTATCGATGGCAAACCCGGGTACCCTGCGGAGGTCAAGTACGGCGTAAATAAGTATGCAAAGATAACGGTGTATGAATTATCGTCGGGATTGACGCGCTTTATTTTGCCGGGATTTGAGCGATCAAAGCGGGTTTTCCTGTCGGGTAGTTTTAACGACTGGAGCACGCTGAAAGGTGCAATGCAAAAAACCGACGGTGGTTGGATGCTGGACGTAAAGCTTGACCCTGGCGCTTACGAATACAAGTACATTGTCGACGGCCGCTGGATGACTGACCCCAACAACCTGCAACACGTGGACGATGGGGCGGGAAATGAAAATTCGGTTTATTTTAAATATAACCACACCTTTAAACTTGCCGGCCACACATCAGCACAAAGAGTAATGGTTGCGGGCGATTTTAACAGCTGGGATGCCAATGAACTGGTGATGGAAAAGACAGGCAAGGGTTGGGAGCGTGACCTTTACCTGGATGATGGCAGGCAGGCGTACCGCTTTATGGCCGACGGCGAATGGATAACCGATCCGGCAAACCCGTTAAAGGAAACGAACCCGGAAAAGATAAACGAAGACAAGTATGCCTCGCTAAATAGCATTATCTATTTGGGCGAGCCGGTATTGTTTAAGCTGGCGGGGTATCCGGATGCCAAATCCGTCGTTTTAGCCGGCGATTTTGACGGTTTAGATGAAAGCGACAGGCAACTACGAAAAAAGGGAAGCAACTGGGTTTTACCGCTTGTTTTGAATGCGGGAAATTACGACTACCGGTTCGTGGTGGATGGAAAGCCGGTGCCGGATCCCGCAAACCCACATTACTCGATTAAATCGGGCGAAGAATGGTCGTTTTTGGCGGTTAAACCGAATTATACCTTTAAACTGAGGGGGCATGAAAAAGCGAAGAAAGTGACCTTAAACGGCACGCTTAACAACTGGGCGCCGGATGGTTATAAAATGACCTTTAAAGATGGTGAGTGGACGATAAAGCTGCATCTTAAAAAAGGAAAATACCTCTATAAATTCCGCGTTGACGGCGACTGGATTTTGGACCCCGATAACAGGTTGTGGGAGCAAAATGAAATGCACACGGGTAATTCGGTGTTGTGGGTGGAATGAAGAAGAAGGTGAAAGGTTTGAACTGTGGAGACCTATTTTTTAAAACTTCGATTTCTTACGTTTTATGTTCAAGTGCAGAAATAAATATTTATATTAAATTAGCAACGGGTTTTAGGTAAAAAAAGCGAAAGGTAAAGAGTTTATAGGCTATCAGCTATTCCAAACCCTTTCGCCTTTGACCTTTCACCCCAAATTTCACTTCAAAAATATGACGATTCCTATTTACCAGGCTGACGCCTTTACCGACAAACTTTTTGGCGGCAATCCCGCGGCCATTTGTCCGCTTGAAGAATGGCTTCCGGATGAAACGATGCAAAAAATTGCCGTGGAAAATAATCTTGCGGAAACTGCCTTTTTTGTGAAAAATGATGACGGCTATAAACTAAGATGGTTTACGCCCGAGTACGAAATTGATCTGTGCGGGCATGCTACGCTTGCCTCTGCGCATATCCTTTTCACCGAATTGGGCTATAAAGGCGGCGAAATACATTTTGAAACCGTTAAGGCAGGAGTTTTAACCGTAAGCAAGGATGGCGAAAAATACGCGATGGATTTTCCCTCGCGGCCGCCAATACATATTGAACCGCCGATAGGCCTGGTAGATGCTTTGGGCGAGAAGCAGCCGGTGGAAGTTTTGAGGTCGAGGGATTATTTTGTAGTTTATGAGTCCGAAGACGACATTAAAGACATATCGCCTGACTTTTTTGCGCTGTCAAAAATGGATACGGTCGGCGTCATCGTAACCGCCCCGGGTAAAAAAGCCGATTTTGTATCCCGTTTTTTTGCTCCGGGCGCTGGTATCCCCGAGGACCCGGTAACTGGCTCAGCCCATTGCAACCTTATCCCTTACTGGGCTGATAAACTTGGCAAAAACAACTTGCATGCTTACCAGCTCTCCGCCCGTAAAGGCGAACTTTGGTGCGAACTAAAAGGCGAAAGAGTATTGATCAGCGGGAAAGCGGTAACTTATTTGAAGGGGGAAATAGCTTTTTGATTTCGGATCTCGGATGTTATGATTCTTTTTCTTAGAAAATTCCGAAATCGAAATTGCGAATTCCGAAATTCCTTTAATATCCCACCGTAAAACGTTCCCTGATATGCATTGGATTTTCCAGTTCATCTACAACGGCGACAGCAAGGTCCTCCATCGAAATAAAACTTTTTCCATTGGCATCGTAGATCACTTCATCCTTCCCCGTACGGAATTTGCCGGTGCGCTCGCCGGGTGCAATTTCTGCAGCAGGGCTGAGGTATGTCCATTCAATGTCTTTTTCATTCTGGTAAACCTTTAATGCTTCGCGCTGGGCTAACGCAGATGCTTTGTAGGCAGCTGGAAAGTCCGGAAGATCCACCAATTGTTGGCCATTGCTGTTTTTGAGGCTGCCCGCGCCGCCAATTACAATCAAACGCTTTACTCCGGCTTGTTTTAAGCCCTTTAAAAGCGGCGCAGCCACTTCCGTAATGGTTGTAGGGGGATTAACACCCTGTTTATAGTTAAACGCACTTACCACTGCATCATGGTCAAAAACTGCTGATTCCACATCGTCAGAATCTAGTAGGTCGCCCTTGGCAACATGCAGGTGCCGATCTTCGGGGGTATAATTTTCCGGGTTGCGTACTGTAGCAGTAACCTCATGGCCACGGCTTAACGCTTCATTAACAATCCGGCTACCAATGCGGCCGGTGGCTCCAAATATGACTATTTTCATGCTTAGTTGTAATATGTTGTAGAAGTTGTAAAGGTTGAAAATGTTTTGAAAAAAGTCCGGAAAGTCCGAAAGAAAAAAGCAATCACTGGCGGGGATTAGTGTTTAGCAATTATCTGCGCGCATCTTTTCGGACTTTTCCGACTTCCGGACTTCCCCAAAAAATTGTTGATAAAAAATGATTTATTTATGATTAATTTGAAGGTTGGAATAATTGGAGAACCCGGACGGATAAATGCAGCTTACCAAATTAGAGATCAAAGGATTTAAGAGCTTCGGCGACAAAATTACCATCAATTTTAATGAGGGTGTTACGGCTATTGTTGGGCCGAATGGCTGTGGAAAATCAAACGTGGTTGATGCTATCCGATGGGTACTTGGCGAGCAAAGCACCCGTATGCTGCGGTCGGAGAAGATGGATAATGTCATCTTCAATGGCACAAAAAGCCGCAAGGCCGCCAACCTGGCCGAAGTGTCGCTTACTTTCGACAATACCAAAAATATCCTGCCGACCGACTTTACCCAGGTAACACTTACCCGCCGGCTTTTCCGTACAGGCGAAAGCGAATACCGCCTGAATGATGTACAGTGCCGGCTGAAAGACATTACCGACCTGTTTTTAGATACCGGCATCGGCGCTGATTCTTATTCGATCATCGAGTTGAAAATGATTGATGAGATCATTACCAATAAAGAGGGCTCAAGGCGCAATCTTTTTGAAGAGGCTTCGGGCATATCTAAATATAAGCTTCGCAAAAAGCAAACTTTCAGCAAGCTAAAGGATACTGAAGCCGACCTGGAGCGTGTAGAAGACCTGCTTTTCGAGATTGAAAAAAACCTGAAAACCCTGGAGAACCAGGCGAAAAAGACCGAACGTTATTACCGGTTAAAAGAGCAATATAAATCGCTCAGCATCATGCTGGCCTCGTTCAGGATAGCATCTTTCAGCGAGTCATTAGCCAGGATAGAAGAACAGGAGCAAAAGCATCGTGTTGAAAAATCAGGAATCGTTTCGGCTATCGACACGCTGGAAGCAGTTTTACAGCAGCATAAGCTGGACAGCCTGACCAAAGAAAAAAATCTTTCTACCCAGCAAAAAGCAACCAACGAATTTGTTGCTAAAATCAGGGCCTACGAAAGTGAAAAGAAAATCAAAAACGAACAGCTGAAATTTCAGCAGGATAAAGAATCAACGCTAACCGGGGAATTGGAGCGGGACAAGGCCCAACTGAACCATGTGCTGTATAATATCAAGCGCTTAGCTGAAGAGAAAGCGCAGGAAGATGAAAACCTGCAAGCCGTTCGGGAAAAAGTGGCTGATTTAAAGACTGTAGCAGATGAGCTGCGCGAGCAGCAATCTGCTGAACGAAATGCGTTAAACGAGCTGAACAGCATTAACACCCGGTTGCAAAACCAGGCTTACAAGGCCGAAAAAGACCTCGATATCCTGCAAATACAGCAGCAGGCGCTGGAGCAGGAAAGCCAGCGCAATATGGAAGATACCACCAATAAAGAGGCTGAGCTTTCGCATTTTAATGAAGCGGTGGCTGCATTGGAGCTACGGGTAGCAGATGTAGAACACTATCACCACAAGATAGTTGAATATGAAAACGACCTGCAGCAGCAAATAAAGACTGCCGAAGACGGAGCCCGCGCCTTACAGGAAGGCATAATTCGGGAAGGAAGAAAGCTGGACGCCCGGCAAAACGAATACAATCTCACCAAAAGCATGGTTGATAACCTGGAAGGTTTCCCGGAATCCATTCGCTTTTTGAAGAAAAATACGGATTGGTCGAAAAATGCGCCTTTGTTCAGTGATATTTTATTTTGCCGGGAGGAGTACCGCGTTGCGATTGAAAATTACCTGGAACCGGTGATGAACCACTATGTGGTGGAAAATTACGACGATGCCATAAAAGCTATCAATTTGTTGAGCAATGCCACCCAGGGCAGGGCGCAGTTTTTTGTTTTAAATAGTTTTACAACACCGAAGGAAAATATCCCTGCAAACGTTGAAGGCGCCATCCCGGCCCTTAATGTGGTGGAGGTTGACAAGCATTACCAGCCATTATGCGATCATTTGCTGCGCAACGTTTACCTGATCGAGGACAACAACGAACATTCGCTAAACGGCGTTGAACTGCCTGAAGGGGTTGTGCTGATTGGTAAAAGCGGCAAATTCAACAAGTCGAAGTATACCATGGCCGGTGGTTCGGTCGGCCTTTTTGAGGGCAAACGCATCGGCCGCGCAAAAAACCTGGAAGCTTTGCTGAAGGTGATCAAACTCACCGAAATTGAACTGAACGACTTTAAGGCCCGTTTTGATGAATTGCAGCAAAAACTGACCGACTTAAAAGCTGCCGGCAAAGCAGCTGAAATAAAACAAAAAGAGCATGAGCTAAACCTGCTGAACACCGAGTTGATCACGGTTAAAACCCGGCAGGAACAATATCAAACGTTTATTGAGAACAGCCTCAACCGTAAGGAGGATATCGCGCGCAAAATAGAGAGCATCAAAGCAGAGCGCACCGCCCTGCAGCCTCAGCTGGAAGAATTGAAAATGCAGAAGCAAATCCAAAATGATTTGCTGATAGAGCGGCAGGCTGCTTTTAGCGAGCTGAACGAATATGTTTCAGTGCAGTCGAGTGCCTATAACCAGGAAAATATCCGTTTTCACCAGCAGCAAAATAAAGTTTCGGGGCTGGTTAAGGACCTTGAATACCGCGAAGCGCAGCTGGAAAGCCTGGAAGGCCGCATCAAACAAAACAGCGCCGAACTGGAAAAAGTAAAGATAGCGATACAGGCAAACCTGCAGCAGGCCGATAATTCAGACGACGACCTGCTTGAAATGTACAGCCAAAAGGACGAACTGGAAAAAGCAACCCAGCAGGCCGAACTGGAATATTACGAATGGCGGGGAAAGATCAGCGAAACTGAAAATGAGATAACCGCGTTAAGGCGCAAAAAAGACAATGCCGAGATTATTGAAAATGAGCTTAGGGATGAGCGCAACAACCTCAAAATTGAGCTGAATGCATTGAAGGAGCGGCTATCGGTTGAGTTTAATATTGATATTCATGAACTGCCTGAAGCGGAGTTGAACGAAGGTGAAAGTGAGGACGAAATTCGGGAGAAGGCAGAAAAACTGAAGCGACAGCTGGATGATTTTGGCGCCATAAACCCGATGGCGGTTGAAGCCTATAACGAAATGAATGAGCGTTATACCTTTATCCAGGCTCAAAAGAAAGATCTGAGTGATGCAAAGGCCTCGCTGCTGGCAACCATACAGGAGATTGACGACACCGCCCGCGAAAAATTTATGAATTCGTTTACACTGGTGCGTGAAAACTTTATAAAGGTTTTTCGCTCGCTGTTTAACGAAGAAGACTCCTGCGACCTGATCCTGTCCGACCCGCAGAACCCGTTGGAGTCGGACATCGATATTATCGCCAAACCGAAAGGAAAAAGGCCGCTGTCTATCAACCAGCTTTCCGGCGGGGAAAAAACACTGACGGCCACGGCTATCCTGTTCTCGCTGTACCTGCTCAAACCAGCGCCCTTCTGTATTTTTGACGAAGTTGACGCGCCGCTGGACGACACCAACATCGATAAGTTTAACAACATTATCCGCCGTTTTTCAGCGGAATCTCAATTCATCATCATCTCCCACAATAAACGGACTATTGCCAGCACCGATATTATTTATGGTGTAACCATGGTTGAACAGGGAATATCGCGTGTTGTGCCGGTGGACTTAAGAGAACTGGTGGATTAATTCTTGGAAGTGAAAGGTTAAAGGCGAAAGGTAAAAGGTGCACTTGGTAGTGCTTAAACCTTTCGCCTTTTGCCTTTCGCCTTTTACCTAAAAAAGCCGAATTTCACCTAATTCTTCCGCAGCAGCCTGGCTGTTCTGTAGCTGGCCTGTTTGCCTATCATACCGATAAATTTGTGCGGGTTAAGCATTGACCTTTTCGGGATAGAAGGGTTAAATGTAAAAGCTCTTGATTTTGAATCTAAGCTTTGGATTGTTTTAGTTTTAGCGGCGTAAGTTCCGGTGTTTACGTAGGTTAAAATGTCGGATAACAAACCTTCAGTTGGATCTCCCCAGTTTTTAGTCAGATCGTCATAGTCGTTCACGCCCGGATAGCTATTGGTGCCCGGGGTAAACCCTGCATAATAACCGCCCTGCCCGGCCGAGTTTTGAACAGAAAATTCGGGGGTGAACATGATGTATTTGTTGATGTCAATGTCAAAGAAGCCCACGGGTTTGCCATAACTTTCTTCACCCACAAACTGCACATTCATTTCGGGTCGCAGGTTGTTGATGGTTAACTCGCTGGCCGATGCGGTTTGCCCGGTGATGATGAAAAATACTTTATTAACGGCTAAGGCTCCTACTTTCGCGAAGGATACAACGTTACCGGCAACCGAAAAGTCCAGCTGAGCATAATTGTAGTCGGGGTTACCTGATCGCCATTGGTTATGGAGCAATGGGTCTTTACCAGCAACCAGGTTGCTGTTGTAATAGGTATTGTACATTAAAGAGCCGTCTTTGGCCGCAGGCACAATCAGGTTATCCAGGTGCTCGGCGGTCGAAACGTAGCCGCCGCCATTATAGCGCAGGTCAACCACCAGGTCTGTTATGCCCTGCGCAGCGAAGTTGGCAAAAATCGGGTTGACGATCGGGTCGGCAACATCGTCTGACACGAAAGAGTTGAAAACGATATACCCCAGTTTATTGCCATTAGCCTCAGTCAGGATGGTGTCCTTCAAAACCGGGTTAACATTGTAGTTGCCCACATTGAAGGATACGTTATAAGTAGTACCATCGTTACGCATCATCGTCATGGTAATGCTTTGGCTGTTGTAAATCGCGTTGCTCACATAATTCAGGTTGGTGCTTGTGCCCGAACCATAGCCCGGTGCATCGTACGTAATGTTGGTGCTGCCGTTAATGCTAGTAATCTCGTCGCTGCGCTTAATGCCTGCCAGCCCTCCTGGCGACCCGGGGTAAACATATTCAATCCGCAGGTCGTTAACTGCGTTATACTGCACGTCGAAACCAAAATCGCCCTTGGTGCCGTTTAACGCAGCTGATTCGGTCCCGTCATCGATAAACGAGTATTTCGCCGTCCCGGGGTTATCCATGGAGTATTCATAGGGTGCATTTGTGGATGGATTGATAGCATATTGCGATAGGGCATCAAGCTCCTTGCTTAAAGCGTTTATATCGCTCGGATCGGTGAATGATCGCGGGCTGAAGGCGCCGTAACTGGGCAGCTGGTTAAACCACAAATAATCCTCGTGTGCGTACAGGTAAACCGAATCTTGTATTTTTTGCAGCGTGGTACCGGTGTTTGAAGGCCCAGTATTGTTATTATTGTTGGGCTTTTTGCTGCACGATGCAAGCATACCGGCCGAAATCACAAACGTGATGTAAAATATTTTTTTCATTTTCAATAGATTAATGTCTTTTCCAAATATTCAAAGTTTTTTTAACGGGTATAAAGCTTTGTCACATCCTCTGGTTGTTATAAGAATTCGCCCGCGCCTATATAATCTATTCCGCACACATCGGCACAAAGCCTGTCTATTTCCGAGTTTTCAATCATCAAAACGTCCCGTCTCAGCAGATCATGGTCCTTTAATAATACGTGTATGCTATCCGGTTCAGGTTTAGCCGCTGTCTCTTCAGCAAAATAGACCGTTAAATAGTTCTCTAGTCCATGCCATTCCGTTTGCCTTATCTTGTTTAATTGTTGCTGCGGATTCCCGTTCGTCACAATAAACAATTTTTTCCTGTCAATCACAATTTCCTGCAGCAAATTTAACATTTTTTCATAAAGCAGCAGTTTCAAAGGGAGCTTTGCGTTCAGTAAAAGCAGGTTAAAATTGTCGCGGTATTTTTCGCTCACGTTCAACTTTTCCTTCAGCCGGTCAAAAACAAAATCATTCCCCAAGATATCATACGTATTTACCATCACATCAGTTGCTATTTTCGCGTCAATCAGTTCGGTATATTCCATAAAAGCCGCAAAAAGGTAATAAACCTGGAATAAATAATCTTTTTCGGGGTATAGTACGTTGTCTAATTCAAAAATAAACGCCTTTTTTCGCTTGTCTAAATCACTGTATTTCATTACGTTTTTATTCGCCGTAGTGATACATTTGTATCGCTTTTTGCGCAATTTATTCTTTTTGTGCCTTAGTTTATCCCCTATTTTTGTTAGCACTGTGTGGATAAGTTAATTTTAGCCGGTTTAACCGTTAAATTTTCTCAATAATCAATTTGAACATGAGTCCCATAGCCAAAAAACTGCAGATAAAGCCGGGAAAGCACTGGCTTTTTTACAACGCGCCCAACCATTACCTGGCCATACTGGAGCCCTTGCCCGAGGGCGCGACTGCCGTTTTTGAACCGAATGGAAATATTGACGGTGTGCAGCTATTTGTAACAGACAGCGCTGATTTGGCCCGGAGTTTAAAAGTAATTGCGCCATTACTAAAACCCGATACAATGATCTGGGCAACCTATCCTAAGAAAGCATCGGGCATAAAAACCGACCTGGAGATGACCAAAAGCTGGGACGAAGCCACCAAATACGGGTTACGGCCCGTGGCAGCGGTTGGGATTGACGACAACTGGACGGCCCTGCGCCTGCGGCCCGAAGAGCAAACCAAAGTATCGGAGTTTTGCAACGAAGAAATAGAGAAAAGCGATAACTCCCGATACATCGACCTGGTAAACCGAAAGATAATTCCGCCGCCGGATATGCAGGCCGTTTTAACCCAGTCAACAACGGCGATGGCCTTTTTTGATTCGCTGTCCTTCACCAATAAAAAGGAGTATGTGGTTTGGATACTGTCGGCCAAACAGGAAAAAACAAAGACAGACCGCCTTGAAAAGCTAAGGGAGAAACTTTTAACCGGGAAGAAGAACCCTGCTGAAAAGTAAACCGCCCGGAAAACTTTTTGCTGACGCAATGCAGGGCTCAGCATGCTGAGCTGCCTGAGTTTGCTGCCCATGCGGGAGAAAGATGTATCGCGTCCTTGTACTTTTGCTGTCACGCCTACTGCCACTGCCGCTAACCTAATGTCACTCCAAAAAACAACAAACTGTCACCTTGTCCTGTCTACACTAATGGCAGGATACTTGATTGGCACTATGCGTTATGAATTTTGACGATATGCTCAAGAAAAAAAAGAAAGAAGAACCCGAAAATACGGAAGGTTTGAACGATATAAATACTGAAAACGGACAGGCTGTCATTCCGGAATCGGAAGAGGCGGAAAATGTGCCATCGGCAGCTGATGTTTTGAAAGAAGAGCTGGCAACGGCCAACGACCGCTATTTGCGTTTGTACGCCGAATTTGATAATTTTAGAAGGCGCACCATTAAAGAACGCGAAGAGGCCCGGAAAATGGAAGGTAAAGACCTGATGGTCGCCCTGTTGCCGGTTTTGGACGACTTCGAACGTGCCTTGAGGTCGATGGAAGGCGCTTCGGATATCGCCCCGGTTAAGGAAGGCGTGGAACTGATCCAGAATAAATTAAAAAACACATTGACGCAAAAAGGATTAAAGCCGATGGATTCTATCGGTAATCCATTCGACGCTGAACTGCATGAAGCGATTACCAACATCCCGGCCCCTACCGAAGAATGGAAAGGCAAAGTGGTGGACGAAATGGAAAAAGGCTACCTGCTGAATGATAAGGTGGTGCGTTTTGCGAAGGTGATTGTTGGAGCGTAAATTAATTAGTGAGTTAGTGAATTAGTGAGTCATCAATTGTGGATGATCCTGATTTACCTCCTTCCTGATTCAGTATTAAAAAAATCACTAAATCACTAATTCGACATTAAATAAAGACATGGCTAAAAGAGATTACTATGATGTGCTGGGTGTAGCGAAGGGCGCTGATGCTGATGAGATAAAGAAAGCTTACCGCAAAATGGCCATCAAATATCACCCCGACAAGAACGAGGGTGATAAGGCGGCTGAGGATAAGTTTAAGGAAGCGGCCGAAGCTTACGAGGTTTTGAGTAATCCCGAAAAACGGCAACGGTATGACCAGTTTGGCCATGCGGCAAATGCTCAATCGGCCAATGGCGGCGGTTACGGAGGCGGCGGCATGAATATGGAGGACATATTCAGCCAGTTTGGCGATATTTTTGGCGGCGGCGGCAGTCCGTTCGATAGCTTTTTTGGCGGCGGACGGCAGGGCGGCGGCGCGGGCCGCAGAGCTACCCGCGGCAGTAACCTGCGCATTAAAGTGCGGCTAACGCTGGAAGAAATTGCCAACGGCAGCGAAAAGAAGATAAAGGTTAATAAACAGATCCCCTGCAAAACCTGTGACGGCACAGGCGCAAAGGACCAGGGGTCGTTCCAAACCTGTAAAACTTGCGGCGGCCAGGGGGCCGTGCGCAGGGTAACCAATACTATTTTGGGCCAGATGCAAACTACCAGCACCTGCCCTACCTGTAATGGCGAAGGCTCCATCATTACCTCGAAATGTACCGTTTGCCATGGCGACGGCGTTGTCCGCGGCGAAGAAACCATCAGCATAAATATCCCGGCAGGCGTAAGCGAAGGCATGCAGTTAAGCATGAGTGGCAAAGGCAATGCGGCCCCGAGAGGCGGCATGCCCGGCGACCTGATCATACTGGTGGAAGAAATACCGCACGAAACGCTTAAACGCGACGGCAATAATGTCATATTCGACCTGCATATCAGCTTTGTTGATGCCGCTTTAGGAACCAGCGTTGAAGTACCAACCATCGATGGCAAGGTTAAAATAAAGATTGATCCGGGCACCCAGGGCGGTAAAATTCTGCGCCTGAAAAGCAAGGGTGTACCGGAAGTAAATTCCTATCACCGCGGCGATCAGCTGGTGCATGTAAACATCTGGACGCCGAAGGCCGTAAGCCGCGAAGAGCGCGAGATATTGGAAAAATTGCAGGGGTCACCTAATTTTAAACCCAGTCCCGGGAAGAACGATAAGAGCTTTTTTGAACGGATGAAGGAGTATTTTGAATAGGTAGCCCGAAGTCGGGAAAGTCCGAAATAAGGAGAAAAATAACGGCTTAAAGGAACGGCAAGACTTAAAGTTTTAAAAGCTTCTTAAGTTTTGAGGTGTGCTATTTCACCGCCATCGTATTATTCTTCCTGTTCATATCCGGCAGCGCGGCATCAGGGTCCACTGTTACACTTTCAGCCTCGGTCGTAGTCGGGATCACAAAAGTTATCGCTTTGTTTTGCAGCCATGTTTCAACCGGCAGGTTCATTCGTTTTTTGGTTCCATCTTTCAGTTTAACCTCAACGGCAAAGGGCATGGCCATTTGTTCCTTATTAGCCACGGTAACCTGGATGCCTTGTTTGGGGTCGTTATTTACATATTTGGCATCGATAAGTGCCAGTTCAAGCGACCAGTTGTGATAAAACCATCCGTTCCAGAACCAGGATAAGTCCTCGCCGCCGCCGTTATCCATCGACCGGAAAAAATCCTCCGGCTGGGGGTGTTTATAGGCCCAGTTACGGATGTAATTCCTGAATGCATAATCGAACCTGTCGGTACCCAAAATCTGTTCACGCAATAATACCAAGCCGAATGCCGGCTTATAGTACTCAATCGGGTGCCGGTATTTTTCGGGCACCGCATCGGCAGCGGTGATGATGATCGGCGCGTTGGGATCGGCTATCGTTGGCACAATCTCATCGGCCGGGTTGCCCTTGTCCGGTGCATATTCACCATCGCGTTTAGGCGCAAATTCGCCGTGGTTGAAAGCATCAGCGGCATAAATATCAATAAACGTGTTAAAACCTTCGTCCATAAAAGCATACCGGCGCTCGTTGCTCCCTACGATCATCGGGAACCAATTATGGCCTATTTCGTGCGCGGTAACCCAATACAATTCACCGCCTTTATCCGTATACCCGTCGAACACAATTCCGGGGTATTCCATACCGCCCGCAATACCGGCTTCGTTAACGGCAACAGGATAGGGGTAAACAAACCATTTCTCTGAAAAGTACTCCATAGATTTTTTGAGATACTCGGTTGCCCGGCCCCAGGCTTCATTCCCCTCGCTCTCGACAGGATATACCGACATGGCGAGCGACTTTTTCCCGCCGGGCAGGTTAACCCTTGCCGCATCCCATATATACGCCCTTGAGGCGCCAAAGGCCACGTCGCGCGTGTTATTCATGCGGAAATGCCAGGTAAGCGTACCGCCTGTTTTTGGCCGTGAGGATGCCTGGGTAACTTCATCTGCATTGCGAATCATGATGGTTTTGTCGCTATTGCGCGCTTCATTGAGGCGGGCAATTTGTTTGGCGGTAAGTACCTCGGCGGGGTTAAGCAATTCGCCCGAACCGCCAATGATCATATCCGACGGCAGGGTTACCTTATAATCGATGTCGCCATATTCCAAATAAAACTCACCGGGGCCCAGGAAAGGCAGCGTGTCCCATCCGTGGCTGTCGTCGTAAACGCACATCCGCGGGAACCACTGGGCAATCTCGTATACTTTACCGTTTTTGGTGTCGAAAAAGTCATTTCGGCCGCCGAAATTGCCTGGAATGACATATTTATATTTGATGATCAAAGTAATACCGCCGCCGTTTGGAATGATCGGTTTTGGCAACCTGATCTGCATCCTGGTGTCCGAAACAACAAAATCCACGTGCTGCATCACATCGCCACGATTGATCATTACCGCCGCTATCTCATATCCATTGGTATGCTGATTCGGGCTCGGCGAAAAACCGGTAGCAAAGTTTGACCTTGCGTCAGGTTTATAAGTGTTTTGATCCAGTTGCAGCCATAAAAAAGGCAGCGCGTCGGGGCTGTTATTGGTGTAGGTGATCTTCTCGGTGCAGGTTAAGGTTTTGCTTACAGTATCGATAGCCGCATCCAACGAATAATCCACCCGGTTTTGCCAGTATTTTGGCCCGGGCGCGCCGCTGGCCGAATGAAATTCCGTGCCTTTGTCTTTATAAAACATCGGCGAAAAAAGCTCCGCTGGCTCATAATTAGAAGTTATGGTATCGTTGGTGCTGGTGCGCCTTCTTCTGCGCTGTGCGTGGGCTGTGATAACAAAAATGGAAAGCAGGATAATGCACGTCGCTCTAAATTTCATGTGTCAGTTTGATTGACCGGCAATATACAAAGGATGGGTTGATTTAGCGCCTCGAGGCTGACCGTAAGCCGTAAATGTTTTGTAAAATATTTGATGCCAGTTTATGGAAATGCAGAGCGCGGCGCATCTTGAGTAAAAAACATTGTTATGGACGATCTTAAACGTATCACTATCCCCTCACCTTGCCACCAATCCTGGCAGCAGATGACGCCAGACGGGCAGGGCCGCCACTGCCTGCATTGCTGCAAAACCGTGGTGGATTTTTCAAAAATGAACAGCGATGAGGTCATCGGGCACCTGGCAAACCAAACCAATGTTTGCGGGCGTTTCGCCGAACACCAGCTAACAACTATAAACCGGCAACTGAACGATCAAAATTTAACCAGAACAAATAATTGGAAGAAATGGCTTGTCGCCGCAGGCGTGCTTGGAGCGGCAATGTTAAACCGGGCAGCGGCCCAATCAATTCCTGCTAACCCTGCGGCTACACAGCAAAATCCTGCATCCAAACCACCATCGTTCCCGCTCGGGAAAATTGAGATTATAGATTCATCAAGGTATACGAAAATAACCGGCCGTGTAATTGGTGCTGATGATAAATTACCCCTTCCCGGCGTGAGCATAGGCATAAAAGGAACTTTAGCAGGGACGGTGACAGATAATAATGGTTGCTTTACGCTGAAGGTTCCCTGGGCGATGCCGGTGCTTGTCGCGCGGTATATTGGATACACCACACAGGAAGTTTCCGTTCAACCTGCAACGAGCCAGCCGGTCCCTATTTCATTGACCCTTAGCCCCCAGATTATGGGCGATATAGTGATCATCAAACGTCCTTTTTACACGCGCTGGTACAACCGGCTTATCAGGCGGCCTGTTCATAAATTGTTTCACCCAAAGAAAGCCGCGTAAAGATGAAAAATATCCGCGCAATCAAAGTTCAAACTCCTTGCAATCAAAACTGGCACGAAATGCAAAACGCCGGCGATGGCAAGTTTTGCATGGCCTGCCAAAAGAATGTTGTAGATTTTACAGTCCTGAACTTAGCCCAAATTTTAGACCGGATGGCAAAGTCCGGCGAAATTTGCGCAAAAATCGAAAATTCGCAATTGTCGCAGGTAAACTATCAATTGGCACTCACCCGGAAATCAGGTCTTTCCAGGCGGATTTTGAGCACGGCTGCGGCATTTATGGGAATATTTCCGTCGGTCAAAAGTATGGCCCAGCAGCCTTTAAGAACGGAACAAGGGCCTGTCCGGGAAAGAAATATTTTTGCTGTCAATAACACCTTACCAACTTTTTACGGAACGGTAATTGATGGAGCAACCGGTTTGCCGCTTTCCGGGGCAGGCGTTTGGGTAAAGGCAGGCGATGTCGCCACGCAAACCAATTCCGACGGTGAATTTGAAATCGCCATGCCATTAAATGATGATACGCTCGTATTCAACTATATCGGATATGAGTCAGCAACAATAAAAATTGACAGATCAAAAGATGCAACTATTAAAATAGCATTGCAGCCCGTAAACATCGTGATAACAGGTTATGCAATGCGTTCGGTAACGAGTACCGTCGGAGGAATTATAGCGATAAGATGGTCTTTTTTCCATCGTTTGTGGTATCACGTTACCCAACTGTTAAAATAATTTGGGGCGATTAAACCATCCCGGCCAAAACCCCTTCTTTCAACGAATAAGTGGACATCACCACGTCGTTAATCCCCATTTTTTCTATAACATAACGCACGAGCAGCGATGCAGTAACGATCATATCAATCCTGATGGGAATTATACCTGCCGTTTCGATGCGCTGTCGATGCGATGAAAGGATGATTTTTTCGATCAGCGCCATTAGACCAGCCTGGTTAAAGGTGTAGTGTTTCGTTTGCTCCAGGTAAAGTGTATGGCCCTTTGCCCGTTCCATCACTACCGCATAACTTTCAAATACCCCGGCAGAGCCTACAAGATTATGAACAGGATGCTCTTTTGCCGCCGCGAAGAGGCTTTGCATGCAGTCGTCCAAATAAAGGTATAAGGCATTGATCGAATCAGGTGGTATCGGGTCGGTCCGGTGGAAGCGGTCCATCAGCCTCGCGGCGCCGATCTCAAAGCTTTGTTTCCAAAGGATCTCCCTGTCGTTACAAATAATAAACTCCACGCTGCCGCCGCCGATATCGGCAATAATGCTGGTTTCCCGTGCCAGGCACCCGGCGGCTTTAACCCCCTCGTAAATAAATGCGGCCTCCTGGTCGCCATCAATAATTTCGATGACAATGCCGGTTTTTACCTTTACACTATTGATGAAATCCTGCCCGTTCGAGGCGTTGCGCAGTGCTGAGGTTGCGATCGCCCTCGCTTTCGCTACGTCATGCCGACGAATCAGCTCACCGAACCGCTGCATGGTTTGAATACCCCTGTCAAAGGCAGCGTCTGTAATGTATCCCTTGTTAATGCCGCCTTCACCCAGCTTAACGGCATCCTGCTCATGAATGATGGTTTTAGCATCCTCCGCGATAAGCAGGTGAAACATATTGGTGCCAAGATCCATAACTGCAAATCGCTTATTCATGCCGCAAAAATAAACAATCGGTTAAATTGTTTGACGGTCTTTCCCGACATTGAAGCCATTTCGGGAGGTATGGAGTGCCCGCCACGGCTCCCCCTTTAGGGGATTAGAGGGTTTTATTCCTTATAAAAAAACCATTTCGCCAGTTCCTTGTAGCTTGCCTTTTTGCCGTACATCAAAATACCAACCCGGTAAATTCTTGCTGCTATGTAGGTGGTGAAAATAAAACCAATAACCATCAAACTCATCGAGATAGCCAACTGCCAGCCCGGCACATTATAAGGGATGCGCATCATCATGGCCACAGGCGCCGAAAGCGGGATCATGGACAGCCAGACAGATAGCGGGCTATCAGGCACGGTAAACAGGTAGGATACAGACAGGATATAAGTGAACAGTAAAGGCAGTGTTATCGGAAACATGAATTGTTGGGTCTCAGTCTCGCTGTCAACCGCCGAGCCAACCGCAGCAAATAAGGCGCTGTAAAACAAAAACCCTGTTATCCAGTAAAAAATAAAGCAAAGCAGTTCGTAGCCGGCATTTGCGCCCAAATTATGCAGAAAAGAGTGCAGGGCGCTGTTTGTGGGCGATGTATGTCCGCCCACCAGGTAGCTGACACCGGCGGATAAGGTTATCCATAATATAAACTGTGTAAGGCCAACCAGTCCAACGCCTATTATTTTGCCCATCATTAATTGAAAAGGCTTTACAGATGAAACAATCACCTCGATAATGCGGTTGGTTTTCTCCTCGATAACGCCGCGCATAACCTGGGCGCCATAAATAAACAGCGACATATAAATAAGCACAGCGCCCGCAAAACTGAGTGCATAAGTAGCGCCTATATTAGTGCCCTGTTCGCCTGTTGATGTTATTTCAGTCGACTTGACCACAATATTGCTTCTGATTTTGCGCAGGCTGGCGGTATCAATACCCGCTTTAACCATGCTTGCGCCGGTAACAATCTCATTCATTTTCCCCTGCAGGTTATCAGCCAGCGAAAGCGTTGTTTTTTTCTTCGCGAACAACTGAACGGTGTCTTTCAGATTTGCCGGAATATTAAGCACCAGGTCGTCGTCGCTTTTCAGATTTTTTTTCGCCGCATCAACTGATCCACCCGGATAGGTGAACTTCACAAACGGTTCATCCTTAAATTTATCTTTAAAACTGCCGTTATTGTCAATCACGTAAACAGCATGCATGGTTTCGTCTTTTTGGTTGGCAACCAGGGCTATTACGGCAAACATGCCCGCAAAAAGTGCCGGTACCAGTAAGGTCATCACGATGAATGCTTTTTTTCGCACCCTGGTAATATATTCGCGTTGTATAATTAAAAATATCTTGTTCATGGCTCAGGCGATTTTGCTTACTTGTTCAATAAAAATTTCGTTCATACTCGGTATAACCTCATGCAGCATATTAATGCGTGTTTTCGGCACCAGGTATTGCAGTAGGTCGTTCGAGGTTGAACCTGCTTTCAGCTGCACTTTAATGGTATGCAGGTTATCATCGCCCGCCGTTTCGGTCAATACCTCAAATGGTGCTGCGCTGTTAATACCTACTTGCTGGCCTTCATATTCAACCAGGTAAATGTTATTGCGGTAGGCGCCTTTAATGTCCTTTATCGGGCCTTCGAGTATTTTTTTGGACTTGTTGAGCAGCACAATGGCATGGCACAACTCCTCGACCGACTCCATCTGGTGCGTCGAAAACAGGATGGTGGCGCCTTTGCGGTTCAGTTCCAGTATCTCGTTCTTAATAATTTCTGCATTAACCGGGTCAAAACCGCTGAAGGGCTCATCCAGGATGATCAGGTCAGGCTCATGCAGCACAGTGGCCACAAACTGCGCCTTCTGCTGCATCCCCTTGGATAGTTCTTCTATCTTCATCTTCCACCAGCTTTCCATCCCCAGTTTGGCAAACCAAACTTTTAATCTTTTGGTGGCCTCATCGCGGCTAAGCCCTTTCAGGCGCGCCAGATAGATCATCTGCTCGCCGATCTCCATTTTTTTGTACAGCCCGCGCTCTTCGGGCAGGTAGCCCATCCGCTCGATGTGCGATTGGTCGAGCTTTTGGCCGTTAAAAAAGATTTCGCCCGAGTCGGGTGCGGTAATTTGGGTGATGATGCGTATAAGCGAAGTTTTGCCGGCGCCGTTCGGTCCTAAAAGGCCGAAGATCTGCCCGCTTTTAACTTCCAGACTTACATCGTTTAACGCCGTGTGCCCGGCATATTGTTTAACAATGTTGCGGATGCTTAGCATAGGAGAGTTTTATCAGTTAATGGTTTATATTTAGATAAATGGGGCGGAGTAAAGTTACATTTTAGTTGATTAAGTTGATTGAGTTGAATGAGTTGATTAAGTTAGATTTTTGCTTTCTATTTCCACAGCCCCGCTGTCTGTGTCCTCACAGGCAGCTTTTTGATCCCGGAAGGGACCATGGAACATCTATAGCCGTAAACTATAGTCGTCTGTGGGGACACAGACGACGGCGGGCAGTAGGGAAATTTTTACAAACATTCCTTGCAAACCCAATCAACTTAATCTAACTTACTCAACTCAATCAACCAATTGAACCCATGTTAAAAAAAGCCGGTTTACTCCTCCTGATCTTTTGTATTGGTATAAGCGCTTTTGCGCAAAAAAAGGCTGGACCGGTGCATATTATTTTCGACAGCGATATGGGCCCCGACTACGACGACGTTGGCGCTATAACCATCCTGCACAACCTGGCCGACCAGGGCGAGGCCAAAATCCTGGCCACCATGGCCAGCACCAAATAC
>Ga0206971_10098_pt1 | contig 30185 bp, 22 predicted proteins | sample Alteio_BWOrgHeat_85_FD_152917 | JGI IMG/M metagenome (GOLD analysis project Ga0206971, IMG submission 152917) | Enriched cells from forest soil in Barre Woods Harvard Forest LTER site, Petersham, Massachusetts, United States -... | ecosystem: Environmental > Terrestrial > Soil > Temperate forest >...
ACCTGCTCCCTCCGCCGAAACCTCTTCGCACCAATGTCTCTCTGCGTGAACTGACGCGCTGTCCTGAGGCCGGTGATCTTGACACCGGAGCGGTGGATATTCAAAGCTACCGTTCAGTTTCCTAAACGAAAAACTGGAAGGGACTTTGCAATGAGGAAAATTGTGTTCATGGCTCTCTGCCTGATGCTGGCCACTGGCGCTTCGCAGCTTCGCGCCCAAAACCCGGAGGATGCGGAGGGCTGCAAGGATTCGCCGCTGATTACGCGGCTGCCGGGAAGCAAGATCAACAGCTGCGACCACAAGGAGTTTGACCAGGCGGATTTTCCGAGTGGCGAGGACAAGACGAAGCATCTGGAAGGCGAGATCTACTCGTGGGATATGGGCATGCGTGAGGGGACGAGCGAGTTGCAGATCTTTCGCAACTTTGACACGGCTCTGCGCAAGGCCGGGTACCAGATTGTCTATGAGGCTTCACCAGAGAACATTACTGCCAGCAAGGGGAATACCTGGATCCTGATCGAGAGCAAGGGAACCTACTACTACCAGACGATCGTGACGGTGCAGGAGATGAAGCAGGAGGTCACGGCAGACGCGGCGGCGATGAGTGATGAACTGAACAAGAGCGGCCATGTGGCGGTCTACGGCATCCTGTTCGATACGGGCAAGGCGACTTTACAGCCCGCCTCAGACACTACGCTCCAGGAGATTGTGAAGCTGCTGACGGAGAATCCTGATCTGAAGCTGCGCGTGGAGGGGCACACGGACAATGTTGGCGCGGCTACTGCTAACCAGGCGCTGAGCGAGAAGCGTGCGCAGACGGTACGCGACTGGTTGGTTGGGCATGGCGTTACGGCGGGGCGGCTGACTGCGAAAGGATTTGGCGCGAGTCAACCGGTGGCTGACAACGGCACCGACGAAGGGCGTGCTAAGAATCGCCGGGTAGAGCTGGCGAAGCTGTAGCTTCTCTCAGAAGCCTTCCAGTACGTCTGCAACGAGGGCCCGAGCGAAGTCGCGCGAGAGACGATTGACTGCGCCCGGGCTCTCATCCAGAAAAGTGGTCAGGTCGGTTATGGCCTGGTACTGCTGGCGGAAGACGTAGTTATCGTTCTTGTAGAGGACGCGGCCGTCGCGAGCGGTGAGTGTGACAGAGGCAGTGAGCGTGACGAGAAAGCTAGAGGATCGCTGCAGCTGGGCGTTATAGGTGAGCGGGGCTACTGTCTGGGTAAGGATGGTGCCACGGAGTATGGTATCGGGGTCGCTGTTTGCGTCAGGTGTGACACGGAGGCGCGTGCGGGTGGCGAATTCGCGGATGACGGCGGTGGTCATCATGGTTTCTGTGCGGTAGGCGTTGGTGCGCGTGGCGAAGACGGGGACTGCGAGGGTCCTGGTGCCGGGGGGCAGGTGGGAAGCGCTGCCGACGGTGTGATAGCCGCAGCTGGTTAAGGCGAGCGAGACGATCGCGATGAGGGCTGCGGGGTGGCGCATGCTTTTCTGAGTGTATCGAATGCGCTGGAGGCGGACGGTCTGGAGTCTGCACGTTGCCGAGTGATCCGCGTACCATCGTGGCATGAACTGGATTGGGTGGGCTTTGCTTTCCGCTTTATTTGCTGCTGCGACGGCGATTCTGGCCAAGGTGGGCGTGGCACATGTGGACTCGAACCTGGCGACTGCGATTCGAACGACGGTCGTGGTGGTGTTTGCGTGGGCTATTGCGCTTGCGCTGGGGAAGCACGGCGAGATACGGGAGGTTGACGCGCGGGCGTGGCTGTTTCTTACGCTCTCAGGGCTGGGGACGGGACTCTCGTGGCTGTGCTATTTTCGCGCGCTGCAACTGGGGCCCGCATCGCGGGTCGCTCCGCTGGATAAGCTGAGCGTAGTGCTGGTGATGGTGTTTGCTGTGCTGTTTCTGGGGGAGAAACTGTCCCCCGCCGCGTTGATTGGCGGGGGACTGATTGCGGCGGGGGCTGTGGTAATGGTGTTGGCGTAGTTCGTTTTACGCTGTGCGAGCGATACGCGCCGAGGTGAAGCCCATGTCGGCTGAGATGCCGCGTACGCACTGCAGCAGATGATTGGCGATGGAAGGCAACTTCTGTGCCGTGACACGGAAAGATGGGCCGGAGATGCTTACCGCCGCCACCGGCTGACGCTGCGCATCGAGTACAGGAACGGCGATGCAGCGAAGGCCCTCTTCCAGTTCTTCATCGTCTACCGCGTAGCCGCGTCGGCGGGTCTTTTCGAGCTCAGCGCGGAAGGCCTCAGGCGTGGCGATGGTGCGGTGCGTGAGGCGTTCGAAGCGGGTGCGGCGGATGACGTCGGCGATGCGCTCCTCGGGGAGGAAGGCGAGGATCGCTTTGCCTACCGAGGTGCAGTGGACGGGGTTGCTGGCGCCGACGCGGGTGATCATGCGAACGGAACGGGCGGGCTCGATCTTGTCGAGATAGATGATGTGGGCCTGCTCAAGAATGCAGAGATGGGCCGTCTCTTCTGTCTCGTTGACGAGGCGCCGCAGGTGCGGCTGGGCGCGGTCGCGGAGATCGTACTGTTCAATGGCGCGATTGCCGAAGTCGAAGAGGCGCAAACCGAGGCGGAACTTGCCGTTTACGGTGCGCTCGACCATGTGGTGGCGCTCAAGAACCATCAGGAAGCGATGGGCAGTGCTCTTGTGAAGGGACAGAGAGGAGGCTACCTGGGCGAGCCCGAGGGGCACGTCGCTTTCTCCCAGTAAGTCGAGTACGGCAAAAGCTCGATCCAAAGCCTGAACTTTATAGGTGCCTTGCGGTGGAGTGTCTCGCATAGTGGTGTACCATCCCGCTCTTTGAACTAATACAAGTCTGCTACCTGATATGGCGCCGTGTCAACAGCTAAGACGCCATACCATTCCAAATGGGAAAGTATTTCTATTCGCCCAAAGTAACAGACGAGATGGGCGGAGTGGAAGATTCAATGATGCTGGTTTAGCGGAGTTTTTCGCTGATGAGGAAGTTCCTGACCCGGCTTGAGACGGCTGCGGCGTCACAGCTCATGATGAGATGGGCGCAGGCTCCGGGAGAGATGTAGGTGGGGGCTCCGACAGCGCGTGCCCAGTCGAGAGCGGGCTGTGGGTTGACCAGCCGGTCCTCCCTGCTGACCATGATGAGGAAATGCACCGGGGTGGATCGCGCGGCTTCAGAGAGGGTGCGTTGGCCGATCACGTCCTGCTTCATGATTGCTTTGAGCTGCCAGACGCGGTCATTGGCGTCGATGGGTTGAGGCGCTTCAGCGTGATTAATGAAGGATGCAAACTGATCACGCGACGTCTCGTGGTTGCGCCATTCGGGGGTTGTAACAACCAGGGCTCCGATGAGGTTGGCAAGCTTCAGGCCCGGTTCGGCTGTGTAGTGGCCGTGGTTATATTCGGGGTCGGATTCGATGGATTCCACCTGGATTGTTTTCACATGCAGGTCGTAGCTGGTGGGCTGCGGGGAGCCAAGGATGGGCACGGCGAGGTCGAAGAACTGCGGATAGAGAGTGGACCAGGCAAAGGCCTGCTCGCCACCCATAGAGAGTCCGACGACGGCGTGGAGATGCTTGAGATGCAGAACCTCAGTCATAACGCGATATTGGGCGCGCACGCTGTCGTTGAGGGTCAGGGCGGGAAAGGATGTTCCGTGCTGCGTTTTGCTGTTGGATGGTGAGGAGGAGACTCCGTTGGCGAAGGCGTCGATGGCGATGCCGAACCAGCGGCTGGTGTCGACAAGCTGCTGCGGCGATGAGCCGTCACCGAAGAGTGAGGCCAGTTCCTCACTCTTGCCATAAAGCCAAGTGGGGACGAGGACGGCGTTGTCGGCGGCAGCGTTGAGATGGCCGTAGGTGCGGTAGCCGACTTGGCAATCTTCGATAACCTGGCCGTTGTCGAGCTTGTACTGGCCCAGCGCGGCGAATTGCTGCTGGCCTTCTTGTCCGCGAAGGGCCGGAGTGAGGGCGAGCATCGTTATTAAAGCTGCGCTGGCAAGAGTCGTGGTGGTTAAGATTTTCAGGGCCATCAATCACGCTCCAAAGCCTTTATACACTTTGTGCGAGTCGTGGGGTCGGGCTGCTAACTAATCGATTAGTTGACAGTCGAATCATTCAGCGTTACGTTTTTTCTAGAAGCGAAACTCAGGATTACCCGGGATAAAGGATGCCGCCAAAGAAGTCCAACACGCTGACCGAAGCCGAACTGAGGCTCATGAAGATTCTGTGGTTACGCGGCGAATCTGCGGTAAGCGACCTGGTGGCCGCTATGCCTGACGGGGAGACGCTGGCCTACAACTCCGTGCTGACGACGGTGCGCATTCTGGAGCAGAAAGGCTACGTCGAGCATCGGCAGGATGGCCGCGCCTTTATTTACAACGCTTGTGTTGCCGAAGAGGAAGCCAGCCGGTCTGAAGTGCGCCATGTTCTGAACCGGTTCTTCGGGAATTCGCGGGAGCGGTTATTGCTCTCGTTGCTGGACGATGAGGAGATCTCAGCCGTTGAACTACAGCGGCTGAAAGATGCGATCCGAAGTACGCCGGAAGACGGCTCGGAAGAGGCATAGACGATGGGCATCGGCATGATTTGGATGCAATTCGGCTCGTGGACTGGCATGACAGACACGATGGAAACACATGCCGGTCTGGCCGGACTGTCGCACCTGTCTCAGGGAGCTGCGGCGATACTGCTTACGGCGATGTGGCAGGGCTTGGCGATCGCGCTCTGCCTGGGTATCTGCCTTCGCCTGGCGCCAGGGATCAAGGCTTCGCACCGCTTCGTTTTGTGGGCTTCTGGATTTTTGATTATCGTCGCACTTCCCTTCGCACCGGCTCTGATGCATCTTGTTTCAAGATGGGCCGGACATACGGGTGCGAGTGGGGTGGTATCCCAGGCGATGGATGGGCCTGCGAAAGCGTGGCTGCTGCTCGACGCACGCTGGAGCATAGCGCTGGCGGCGCTCTGGGTCGGGACGTCGCTATGGCGCGCAGCGGATCTGGCAGCAAATGCGCTGCGGCTGCGGAGCTTGTCTCAGGCAGCTAAGCCAATCGAGCCGGGTGAGGCGATGGGCGCTGCATTGGCAATTCCGGGACGCAGGACGGTTCAGATCTGCACGACGCGCGAGTTGGAGCGGCCCAGCGTGATCGGATTTCTTGCTCCACGCATTCTGATTCCTGAGTGGCTCATGGAGCGGCTTACAGAGGCAGAGCTCAGCCAGATCATTCTGCATGAGACGGAGCACCTGCGACGGCGGGACGACTGGACGAATCTGCTGCAGAAGATTGGACTGGTGCTCTTTCCGTTGAGTCCGGCGCTGCTGTGGATGGACCGCAGGCTGTGCCTGGAGCGCGAGATGGCGTGCGATGAGGGCGTGGTGCAAAGGACGCATGCGCCACGTGCTTATGCAGCATGCCTTGCGAGCCTGGCTGAGCGAGGGTTGCAACATCGGGCCGAAGCACTGGCGGCGCTCTCGCTTGGAGCCTGGCAGCATCGGCCGGAATTAGCTCAGCGCGTGCATCGGATCCTGACACGCAAGCGAGGGCTTGGGCCGGTGGCTGCACGAAGCCTGATGGCCGCGCTTGGGTGCAGCCTCCTTGTTGGGTCAGTGGAATTGGCACGCTGCCCACAGATAATTGGCTTTGTGGCGCCACCAACGGTGCGAGTTTCAGAACGGTCTGCGGCAAGCGCAATGGCTAAGGCTGATATGGCTGGGGACCGACTTTATACGTCGACGTATAACACTGCGATGGCCGGCGGATACTCGCAGCCTCAGCCCCAGGCTACACAGTTGAAAGCTACACTACCGATAGGAAAAGGATGCCCGCTCGAGCGCCGGACTCCTTTGCATCAGCCCACCACAAAGGCCGTTCAATCCGCGACCCTAATGGGACCAGTCTGGAGCCGAATGGGACGGGCTCTTAGCCAACAGGCTCCAAAGGAAGAGCTGGTGAAGGCCGAGATGGCCGAAAACCGAGCGACTCAGGAAGCCGCTCCCTCTGATGATGACGCATCTCAGGGGCAAGGCTGGATTGTACTGACGACCTGGGAGCAGGTTGAGGCGGAACCGGCTGGTCATGGGGATTCCGGAACGAATGTGGCCGCTGCAAAAACGACCGCAGAGACTGCCGGTTCGGCTGTAGTGCACGTTTCAGGTCATGGGCAAGGTCAGGCTTCGAACCAAGTGATTTATACCCGGCTGATACTACGGGTGACGCCGGCAAATGACGGATCCCCGACTCCTACTGCCATCCCATTTCACGATGGGTGGCTGGTTTTCCAACTCTAACGTCAACTTAATCCAAACACGAGGTTTACGATGTCCGCATCAACTAATTCATTAGTCGCAAGGATGAAAAAATTTGGTATCCCTGCGATTTCAGTAGCTGCTTCCCTTCTGGCTGTTGTGCTGATGCTGGGCCACGATCCGGTACATGTACACGCCTACAGCGGCGCCGCGCCCATGGACGATAACAGCGTCGGTTCTCTGGTGGCCCTGGATAACGCGGTGGAGGCGGTCGCAGCACGGGTTACGCCGGCTGTCGTCAACGTGTCTGTTACTGCGCGGGGTTCGGCGGAACATGAGACCGGCGGCGATGGTGATGATCAATCGAGCGGTGATCTTCCCCCAGGCATGCTGCCTCCGGGTTTAGAGCGCTTCTTTGGCCAGGGGAATGGCCAGATGAGGCGGATGCCTCAGCAACAGCAGATCGAGCATGGGATCGGCAGTGGCATCATCATTTCGCCCGACGGTTATATCGTCACCAACAACCATGTGGTCGAAAATGCGATGCAGGTTCGTGTGGCGCTGAACGACCGGCGCGTTTTTCCAGCGAAGGTTATCGGGAGGGACAAGCTAACGGACCTCGCGGTGATCAAGATCGACGCGAAGAATCTGCCGAGCATCGCGTGGGGCGATTCCACGAAACTGCACCCGGGACAGACGGTGCTGGCGTTTGGCAGCCCGTTCGGCTACTTCCAGTTCTCAGTGACGCGCGGCATTGTGAGCGCGCTGAACCGGCCAAATCCGTATTCTGATGATCCGCGCAAACCGGGTGACTTCATTCAGACAGACGCGGCGATCAACCAGGGCAACTCCGGTGGTCCGCTGGTGGATGCGCGCGGTGAACTGGTGGGCATCAACACATTCATCATCTCGAACAGCGGATCATTTGCCGGCGCGGGCTTTGCGATTCCTTCTCAGATCGTGAAGGCAACGACGGACGAGCTGATTCGCAATGGTGTAGTGCATCACGGCTACCTGGGCATCAGCATGAACGACGTGACGCCTGAGAATTCGAGCTTCTTCAATCTTTCGGATGCCAGCGGCGCAATTGTGAGCCAGGTTTCGCCTGACTCGCCTGCGAGCCGCGCGGGGCTGAAGAGCGGCGATGTACTGCGTGAGCTGAATGGCAACAAGATTGTCAATGGCAGCGCACTGCAGGTGGCGGTGAGCCAGATTGCGCCGGGAAATACGATCTCACTCGGTATTCTGCGTGATGGCAAGGAAGAGACACTGCACGTGAAGGTGGGTGAGTTCAAGGCGGGTACGGAGGTGGCGGACAAGTCAGACAATAATGCCGGGAAGGGTGGCAGGCTTGGACTGGCTGTTGACGACCTGACCCAGGATGTCCGCCAACAACTAAACGTACCGAGCCAGGTGAATGGCGCCGCAGTGCAGAGCGTGCGACCGGCGAGTCCTGCTGAAGATGCGGGATTAGCGCCGGGGGATGTGATCCTGGAAGTCAATCGGCATGCCGTAACGAGTGCTGAGAAGTTCGCGAGCGAAGTGCATGCTGCACCGGCAGGCAAAGACATTCTGTTACTGGTCTGGTCGCGCGGTGGTGCAACTTATCGGGTAGTCCATCCGGAGGCATCGAATCAGAGCGGGCTGTAGCTCACGCTGAAACAAAAATCGGGCTGCTCCTAGCGGAGCAGCCCATTTTGTTGCCTGATTGTTGAATGTTGATGTTTCTAAAGTTACTGAGGGTTGGAAACTCCGGTTTGGTTTTCAGATACTCGATTCTGTGAACCTGAGTTATCTGCAGGCTGAGTTATGGATGCTGCACCGGGGGAGGTTTCCTGGTGAACGCCGATGGCGTCGCCAGAAACTACAAGCTGAACCCGACGATTCTGAGCACGACCGGAATCGGTTGTGTTATCAGCGACTGGGTTGCTCTTGCCGTAACCGGCCGCGCTGATATTGGTTTGCTGTACGCTTTGCGAGACCAGGTAATCGCGTACTCCGCCGGCGCGTTCTTCGGAGAGCTTCTGGTTGTATTCATCCGAACCGATGCTGTCTGTGTAACCCTCCACCTGCAGCCTCAGGTTGGGATATGCGAGCAGGATGCCTGAAACCTTTGCTAGCTTTTCACGCGCCTCGGGTTTCAGCGTGTACTTGTTGAAATCGAACAGCACGTCGGACATGTTGACGATGAGGCCGCGGGCAGTCTCCTTGGTTTGAAGCACCTGGTTCAGCTGCTCTTTGAGCCGCTCGCGCATTTGTGCTGTCTGCTGAGTGGCTTGTTGCGCGCTCTGCTCTGCTGCGGCCTGCGCCTCACGAGCACGCTTCGCGCGCGCTTCGGCTTCGGCTGCTGCTGCATCGGCCTGCGCACGCTGTGCTGCCTCCTGTTGTGCGTTCAACTGCGCCTGTTCTGCAGCGTGCTCGGCGTCGCGCTTGGCTTTTGCCGAGGCTGCCTCGTCTTCCGCCTTCAGTTTGCGGATCGTGATGATGCGCGCGTCCTCTGCAGATTGAACGGCCTCACGTGCGTAGGTGATGGTCTGCTTGCGGTTTTCCTTGTGCATGTCAAGATCGCGCGCATTCTTGAGTGCGGTCTTGGCGGCGGTCATGGTGTCTGCTGCATAATTATCGGCACCGGTTGCTTGGGCGATCTGAACTGCGTTGATTGCTTCATAGAGTTCAAGAGGCGACCGTTCATCGCGGGTGATCGGGTTTAGAACCGTGTGGCGACCTGCGGTTTCGGTGTAAGCACCGCGGGGAAGCAGCGAGTAATGCGCGTTGATCGGCTCGATGACGCCCTGGGTCTTGTCGTTGATCACAATATTCTGCATAACCACTACGTCACTGGGCATCGTCACCGCGAAGTAAGGTTCAGCGGTGATGATCAGTCCAAAGGTTTGCAGGTTGGCGGTGACGGTCATTTCATTCTTATCTTTGGAGCCGGTTGGCAGAACCTCACCGAGGTTTACAGGCCTGCCCTCGGGAGTGATGGCCCAGATCACATAGGTCAGATACTCGGGGCCGAATCCGTTGGCTGGCGAGAGGCCCTCAATGCTTAGCTCGATTGAGGTACGGCCGGCACGTCCCTCTACTTTGGCCGACCCTTTCGCTCCGGGCATCAGGCTTGTGCCGGAGAAGCCTATTTTGGTTGAACCACTGCGATGGAAGTAGTTGATCGCAGGAATGTCGCGCCCGACGACCTGCACCTTGAAGACGGGCACTCCATCGCGCATTTCCGAGGGGGAAACCGGCTGTTGTGCCTGTGGGGCCTGGGGGGCACTAGTGGCAGTCGGATTCGGTTCCTGGGCTGTCAACAAAATGCCGCAGCCGGCCAATAAAACTACAAGCACTCCACGTGTACAGTTTCTTCGCATCATAGGGTTCTATCTCCTTAAGTAAGCCCTTATGCCAGTGCGCAGTGCGCACTGCTACGCAGACCTATCTGTTTAGAGTGGATGCCCCAATTGTTATGAGAGTTGTCCCTTTTTGATACAGGTTACCATTCTGCAGAGGTAATTTAACTTATATATAAGATTCATTATTTCAACGTCTTATAGCACCGTTCGTTGAACGGAATTGTACTAAGTTGCACACTATTATCGTTCGTGGCATAGCCGCAAAACGCGCAGTCATTTCTTAGGCTTTCGAGGATATAGCAACGCAATCTGAAGTCGCATTCCCCAAGACGACGCGCCCGGAGGATGAATTGCATTGCCGTAGAAGTTCGCTGAAAGGTTCACAGGTTGAAACCCAATGCGCGTGACACGCCCCACGCCGCCGCCAAAAGGTACTGTCCATCTTCCCCCTGACGTGGTGTCATCTCCATTAGCCGCATCGCCTGCGGCCTTGTTGTTCCAGTTCGCGGTCACGATCGGACCAGAATTAATATTCCAACCCTTCTTGAGGTTGTAGGTGATGAAGTATTGCAGGAGCAATTGATTTACGTCTGGACGATGTGAAGAACCAGCGACGGACCATACATTGTTGGTCAGGAATCCGAGCGTCCAATGTCCCGGCTGCACCAGCGCGACAACAGATGGACCGAAGCTAAGTTTTCCCTGACCTAGAGTTGTACTGGTGGCGGTTGGAAACACCATCGCAGGTCCCAGGCCCCAGATCAACTTGCCGGGTTTAGCGGGCGAGACGAAAAACGTTGGATTCATGTCACCGAATCCGTATTCTCCTCCGGTGTACTCGGTCACCGTTGGCTGCCAGACAATCGGTTGAATGATCCGCGAAATGAGCATCCACTTTTCATTGAGCCGAGCAGGTATTACAGGCTGAATATTCAGCACATCCTGCGTTCGATTGTAGGGTCCAACAGCGAAGTTCGAGTTGTTCTGGATCGGGACACTGATTAAGCTTGCGACGGGGTTCTGCGTCGCCTTAGCTAGATCATCGGCGCTCTGGCCTGCCTGCGCCGGCGGGGACGGTGAAGATGGTGTCGCGTTCGACTGCGCTAATGCATTCGAGGCAACTAACAACAGAGACGCGATGACGACGGATGGCAGGTTCAGTTGCATCGTTGTTCTCACTTATGCTTTTTAAGTGGCCTACACATCACTGCTTTAGAGTGGACGCAAACTACTCATCTTCCATGGTGAGTCAAACTCTTCGGCTTATCCAGCCACTTGCTATCAACTCATTGGACAGTTGGCGTGGAATCATCACCACTGGCAACAACTACAGTGGGTGTGCTGTTGTCCTTCAAGGAAGGCGTGACGTTACCAAGCCAATGACATCAACGAAACGACCACCCGACTGAGCTTGATAATCCAAGATTGTTAGTAGGTGCGCCTACGACGGGCTGGTTGTCATAGTTGTCGTAAAAACTCATGCGGACGTAGAAGTCACCGAGAAATTTATAGTAGACGTCCTGGTTTAAGGTAAGTCTCAATCGGCCGGGCGATGTAATGCTTGGATAAAGCCATAGCGTAGTATCAAAGGTCGTTGAGTCGAAGCGGAAGGTCGAGTACTGGACAGCAAGAGCACCATCCAGCGAGCTGGTCCGAGCTGTCGATATGGCATCTTTCGCGTCGCGTTCCACGGTATAGACCATGCCACCAATCACATTAAGGTTCGTACGGTTGGTGAAGATTTGCCGCTTGGTCAAGCCCAAGCCCAGCGTAGATCGCAAATCAATTTGCTGTTCCGAGCTGGCGAGGAAATTCGCCAGACCCCCTGCGTACCAGTTGGATCGCTTCAGTTGACGAAAGAGCTCGCTTTTAACGGTAGCTTCATTTGTGTTGTTCGTTTGCTGCTGAGTTGTAAATTGATAACTTGAATCGGCGGAGAAGATATCCTTTACTGACTGATAAGTCAGGTCTGTTTGCAACGAAAGATTCTTTTGTGAATTGGAACGAGCAATACTAAGCCCTAGATCGATGCTCCCTCGGAATTTTCGCAGGAATGTCTGACCAAGCGGTTCGATTTCAACCACATCATTCTGCGATAGTGTTTTGCTCGTGTCGCCTGCGATCGTAACCGCTCCTGTCCTTGGTTCACCTATCAACGAGCCAGGATGAAGAATACCCTGTGGATCGCTAACAACGAATTGCTGGGTACTTTCGATGTGATCAATTTTGGCCCAATCAAGAGCAATGGTCGCGTTTGTATAGTCCGGCTTTACAGTAAGTTGCCCTTGCTGAAGTGACCGGATCTCACAGGTAATCTTGTCGCCATTGCGCATGTATACGATGTCAGTCTTCAGCCGACTGCTGGCAAGCACTGTTGTGGGATTCATGATAGCTATTACCGCACACCACATAAGTGCTAACAGGGCACGAATTGTTCGACTCAAATGAAGACTGAGATATTTATCACAGAGGACTACAGTCATAACAACCTCGCGGATCTGATCTCACTGCAGAAATTTCAGCGGACGTGGAATTCCAAGGAGCAAACGCCATACGTCAGCCCGAATCAGTATGGTACAGTTCGACTCCGATTGAATTAACTGGTAAGTTTTGTCATGCTTTCATCTAACGACCGAGGGGTGTGTGTGAAATTCGGAGTCAATCTTTTGATCTGGGCAGCAAACTTCGATGCGTCCCAGCTGTCCTTGTTACCGCGAATTCGCGCTGCAGGCTTCGATGGCATTGAGGTACCCATGTACAAAGGGCGCGATTTTGCAGTCACGGCGCTACGCCAAGGAGTTGCGGAGACCGGCCTGGAATGCACTATATGCTCAGTTCTGGTGGATGGGATGAGTTTGATTTCGGACGATACCGGAACACGAGCCAGGGCCGTTGAACAGTTGCGCGAGAACGTTGCCACATCGGCTGAAGTGGGCGCGAAGATCATTGCCGGGCCGATGTATTCGCCGGTAGGACACCTGGTGGGACGGCGTCGGACGGTGGATGAATGGAATCGCGCTGTGGATTGCTGGCAACAACTCGGTCCCTGGCTTGCGCAACACGGCGTTGTGGCCGCGATCGAACCGCTGAATCGATTTGAGACTTACTTTCTAAATACGGCAGAGGACGCTGCCCGATTTTGCGATGAGGTTGGACATCCAAGCGTGGGAATTTTGTTCGACACCTTCCATGCCAACATTGAAGAGAAAAACATTGCAGACGGATACAGACGAGTGGCGCGCCATTTGAAGCACGTCCATACCTGCGAGAATGATCGCGGGACACCGGGAAGCGGGCACATCGAATGGACAGAAGTATCTGAAGCGCTGAGAGAGATTGGCTACGACGGCTGGCTGACGATTGAGAGCTTCGACTCGAATCTTCCGGAGATCGCAGCCGCCACAGCCATCTGGCGCGATCTGGCCATCACGCCGGAGGCCGTGGCATTCGATGGAGTCAAGTTCCTACGGCAGTTGATGGAATCTTGACCGCGCTTGGAGGGGTAATAGTCAGGCGTGAATCAGCCATATCGGAAGAGCGCCTTGAACCCATAGTCCATGTGCTGTTGAATGTGACAGTGGAAGAGAGCCAGTCCCGGTTGGTCGGCAGTAAAATCAACGACCGCACGGCCGAAGTACGGGACAACAACTGTGTCCTTGATTATGCCTGCAGTCTTTTTTCCGTTGATTTCCGCCAACTCCCAGAGATGCCTATGCAGGTGCATTGGATGGGCATCGTCTGTGCGATTGCGCATCACCAGGCGATAGCGTACGCCTCGCTGCAACACAAATTCGCTTTCATGCGGATAGGGTTTACCGTTTACCAGCCATAGATTGAACTTGCCGGATCCGCCTGGAATTTTCTCAAAGATCAATTCAATTGTCTGTTGTGGAACAGAGGCGTTAGAACTGGCCGTGCCGAAGATGGTGTAGTCCCAACGGGCTTTGGGGGGATCGATCCATTGCGGCGCATGGTGCTGATTGGCGTACTCCACCACAGCGCCCAGTCCTGATTCACGTACCAGTTTTTCTGTCGAACCGAGAATCCAGACACCCGGATTGTTCATTTCGATCTCTACATCGACTCGTTCACCAGCGCCAATAAAGATCGAATCGAGCGTCTGTGGCGTGGGCACCGGATTGCCATCGAGAGCGATCACTTTCATTTTGTGACCTGCAAGTGCGACACGACGATTCTCAATAGCGCTTGCATTCAGGAAGTGGATGAGCAGCCGCTGGCCTTGACGAACGCGAATCGGATCCCCGGCCCCGAGCGCTTTGTCATTGATGGAGTATGTTACAGAGCCTACCTCGAGGCCGTCGGGATCCGTATTCATTGTTGCCGGCTTCTCGAGCAACGGGCCATCGTGTGTATCGTCGTCCATGTCATCCATGGTACCGGTGAAAAAGGGTTCCCAGTCGCGCAATGCGAGGAATAGCTCGTGATCGTACCGGCCTGGATCGTGGCCCCCGTCCACATACACGAAGCCAAACTGGCCGGTGTAAGCTCCCTTGTGCAGATCATCCATCGCCATCGCATGCGAATGGTAACATCGGGATCCGGCGGGGCCGGGAGTGAGATTGAAGCGACGCTTTTGATGCGGAAGAACGAACGGGGCGCCTTCTTCTTCCGTGCCATCGACTTCCGGCGGAATCAACATGCCATGCCAATGCACAAGTTCCGGAGTATCCGTGTCGTTGATAACTTCAACAGAAACCGGCTTGCCTTCGCGCATCCGCAACACTGGCCCAGGCGCGATGCCGTTATAGCCGATCGTGGAAAGGATGTGCGAGCGGTCCAGTTCCACCGTCACCGGTGCGATCCGCAGCGTGTAATCTGCCTTGCTTTCAGAATTTGTGACGGATGGAGGCGAGGGCGGGCTGGTCTGTATTCCAAGCAGCTGCGTGGCCCCAGCCTGCGCCAAAGCGATGCCGCCGAGTTTAAGGAGATTGCGCCTGTTCAAAGCCATATAGCTCTGCAATAGCGGAGCAATGTCTGCATCCTCTCACGTTGAAAGCGGCACGGACAAGCTACCTGAAATCCGGCGGGTATGCTATCAAAAAGGCCTGCAACCAACCGGCAGGCTGTTTCGTCTAACGCCCAAGCGTCTCAGGTACTTCACGCGTTTTCTCCCTGCGCAGAGGTTCTAATGAAAGCTTTTCGCCTGGCATTCGCGGCTCTATCTACGGCGGCCTGCTGTGTGGGACTTATGGCCTTTCAGCAGAGGGGGGATTTTGGTTTTGGCAATGATGACTCGCCAACCAATGTCAAGGCTGAGTTTTACTGGTCGCGACTGGCTTACACTTCGAGCATGCAAAACTCCGGCGGTTTTGGACGCCGGGGCTGGTTTAATTCCTGGTCACGCGATTATCCCAAGGCCGATCGCCAGTTTCTCATTGCCATGCATCGGCTGACGCGCATTGATGGACGTCCGACCGAGCAGGTGGTGACACTCGATTCCGATGAGATATTCAACTATCCGTGGATTTATGCCGTGCAGGTGCAAAATTGGACCTTCACCGATGCCCAAGCCAAAAGGTTACGCGAGTATCTGTTAAAGGGTGGGTTCCTGATGGTGGATGACTTTCACGGCACCGAAGATTGGGAAAACTTCATGAATGGCATGCGGCAGGTATTGCCTGACCGCCCAATTGAGAACCTCCAGAGTGGTGACGAGATATTCCATACTCTTTACGACATCGACGATAAGATGCAGATACCCGGTGAGCAATATGTGTGGACTGGCCGTACTTACGAGAAAGATGGCTATCAACCCAAATGGCGCGCTATTCGCGATGACAAGGGCCATATCATCGTTGCCATCTGCCACAACATGCATCTGGGCGACGCGTGGGAGTGGGCAGACGACCCTAACTACCCTGAGACATTCGCATCGATGGCCTTTCGCGTCGGACTGGATTACATCATCTATGGGATGACCCATTAGGCTTTCCCGGCAAAAAGATCGTTTGGCAGTGACGACAACAGAGTCAAGTAGAACTGGAAACACGAATGTTTCAGTTCCTGTTCAAGTACCCCAGTCCGGTTTTCATGAAAGGGCGGTTCGTACTACTCAGTGCGTGGCCCATCTGGCTGCTGCCTGTTTTAATTGTTGCCGCTGTCGCGAGCCTGGCGCTACTTATCCGGTGGCGACTGAATAACTCCGCGACTAAGATGCCGAGTGCGCGGGCAGGCGTCATATGGAGTATGCAATCGTCAATGATTGCGTTGGTACTGCTCTTGCTATGGCAACCGGCAATCATTGTTGGCGAACTGAGCTCAAAGCAAAACGTCATCGCTGTGGTAGTGGACGGCTCCCGGAGCATGGGAATTGCCGACAGCGATGGAAAGACGCGTGAGGCTGCGGCAGTCGCGGCGCTCAATAACGGTGTTCTGGCAGGACTGAAGAAGCGTTTTCAGGTACGCATCTACCGGCTTGGCAGTGAAGTGAAACGCGTTGACACGCCTGAAGAAATTGCACCCGTCGATGCCGCAACTCACATCGATAAAGGATTGGAACAGCTCTCCAGAGATACCCAGGATCTGCCAGTTGGCGCGATTCTGCTGCTGAGTGACGGAAGTCAGAACACAGTAGGGATGGGGGGGCGACGAGGCTGGTTCCGCCGCGTTGCGGGTGCTCAGGGAGCGCCGTCTGCCGGTGCACACGGTGGGTTTTGGCAATACGCAGCATCGACGCGATGTCGAAATAGAAGATGTAAGTATGGCGGCCAGCGCGATAGCCAATGCGCGCATCTCCACAACTGTAACGCTGACCCAACGCGGTTATTCGGGCCGCGCAGCAGTTCTTACTGTCCACGATGGAGAAAGAGCGCTTACACAGCGTGAGATTACGCTGACAGCCGATGGCAATCTGCAGAGTGAACCTTTGTTCTTCCCTATCGGCAAAGCGGGCGCGAAGAACCTCCGCTTTTCCGTAGAACCGCTCGAAGGTGAGGAGTCGATTGTCAACAATACCGTGACGCGGCCCATCCTGGTGAGCGATGCGAAGCGGCGCATTTTGTATATCGAAGGGGAGCCGCGCTGGGAATACAAATTTATCCGGCGCGCGGAAGAAGGCGATCCGACTGTGGAGCTTGTCTCGATGCTGCGGACGAGCGAAAACAAGGTTTACCGTCAGGGCATCGGCAATCCAAATGAGTTAGCCGCAGGGTTTCCGGTGCGTGCGGAAGATCTCTTCAGTTACTCCGGCATCATCATTGGCTCGGTCGCAGCGGATTACTTCACGCCACTGCAACAGGAACTGCTTCATGAGTATGTTGATCGCCGAGGTGGCGGAATACTCTTTCTGGGTGGAAGCTCTTCTCTGAGCGATGGTGGCTGGGGCACATCTAGATTGAATGAGCTGTTGCCGACTTTCCTGCCCTCAGGAAATCACAACTTCCGACGCAATCCGGCTACGGTCGAGTTGACTGCGGCAGGCCTGGACTCACCCATTACGCGACTGCTCGACAATCCGGAACAAAATGCAGCACGCTGGAAGAAACTGACCTATCTTGCCGACTATGAGGATCCCGGTTCACTGAAACCCGGCGCAACTGAGCTGATCAATGTGAATACAGGGCATCGCAAGCTACCGTTGCTTATTACGCAAAGCTATGGTTACGGGCGCACAGCGATCATGGCTACAGGTGGCACCTGGCGCTGGCAGATGAGCGAAGCGCTTGGTGATCCGTCGCATGATCTTTTCTGGCAACAGCTATTGCGCTGGCTGGTGGGCGAATCGCTCGGTCCCGTCGCTGCTTCGACTCCGACGCGTCTGCTAATGGATGAAGGAGGCATGCAATTGATCGCACGAGTTCGTGATACGGCATTTCAGGCTGCTGCAGATGCGCATGTTACGGCTCACATCATCGGCCCTGCGGCTACAGATGCATTGATCCAACTGAGGCCTTCTCAAGATACTCCAGGGTTATATGAAACAGACTGGAGAGCGGAGAAGCCGGGGGCCTATATCGCTGAGGTGGTAGCTGAAACTGCGGGCGGTCAGCCGCAGACGCTGGGTCGCGACGCGTTTACGTTTCAGCGTGAGGATGGGATCGCGGAAAACTTTCACACAGAGCAAAACCGGCGCTTCCTTGAGCATCTCGCGGCTCAGACAGGAGGACGTTACTGGAAACCCTCAGAGCTGAAAAGTCTTCCAGCGGATATCTCCTACTCTGAGGCCGGCATCTCGGTTCGCACCACGAAAGAGCTCTGGAATATGCCGATTGTCTTCATGGTACTGCTGGGATTACCGGCAGCGGAGTGGATGTTACGTCGCGAATGGGGCGTGATATGAAGCGCGCGTTGCTGCTGGCAGTCTTGTGTTCGATTGCGCTTGAAGCGCATGCAGCAACCTACTATGTGATCGTGTCAGGGCTAGGAGGCGAGCCCGATTATGAGCAACGCTTCACGTCGGCTGCAAACGAGCTTGACCGGATATTCAGGGCAGTGGGTCCGACTGCTCACGTCTATACGCTTACCGGCGCGCAGGCAACGGCGACGCGATTTCGAGAGACGATGACTGCGGTGGCTCATGAGGCACACGCTGATGACGATTTCGCGCTGATTCTAATAGGACACGGCTCCTTTGACAGTGTTGAGTACAAGCTCAATCTTGTCGGACCTGACTTAACCGCAGGCGAGATCGCAGCGATGTGCGACCGCATCGCGGCACACCGCCAACTAGTCGTAGATACAACCAGCGCCAGTGGCGGTGCGGTACAGGCCCTTGAGAAGCCGGGCCGTGCAGTTATCGCTGCCACGAAATCTGGCACGGAAAAAAATGCGACTGTTTTCGCCAGGTACTGGGTCGAGGCGTTGCAGGATCCCTCGGCGGACACAGACAAGAGTGACTCTATAAATGCCATCGAGGCTTTTCGTTACGCAACGCAGAAGACTGCCGCTTTCTACGATGCGGAGAAAAGACTCGCTACCGAACATGCAGTATTCAATGACGTGGGTCATGGCGAAGGAGTGCGGGAGGCGGGAGGTGACCTGGGCCTGCTTCTTTCGAACTTCACGCTGCTGCGATTTGGCTCGAGTCAGCTCGCAGCGAATGATCCCGCAAAACAAGCGTTGCTTCAAAGAAAGGAAGAGTTGGAACAGCAGATCGATATGCTGAAGTATCGAAAAGCAGCGATGGATCCTGTGGACTACAAGAAGCAGCTATCCGATGCATTGATTGAGCTGGCGAAAGTACAGGAGAAGCTCGATCAATGAGACGCGCATGCCTTCTTTCAGTATTTCTGTTGCTAGGCCTGTTGCCGGCCGTGGCGGCTTCTCCAACAGACTGCTGGACGCTGCAGAATCACGGCCAGGATGCCGGAGCGCATGCATGTTTCGAGGAGCTAACGCGAAGCTCCGATGCCTACTTCCGCGCCGAAGGATTCTGGGGCCTTGCAGAATGGGATCGGGCAAATGAACAGTTTCGTCTAGCGACACAACCTGCAAACAGCAAGCCGGTTTACAAGGTCAGGTGGGGTCTGTTGCTGCACGAGCGATTTAACAACCCAGAAGCCGCTGATCTCTTTCGCGAAGCTCTCGTGAAAGATCCGTCAAATGCGGAGGCGTATGTCGGCCTCGCTCGTATCTCAGTAGATGGTTTCGATGGCAACGCCGTCGATTATCTGGAGAAGGCTCTCACTCTCAATCCCAAGCTGGCGGAAGCCCATGAGCTCATGGCTACACTCGCTCTCGAAAACGATGATCCAGATACTGCAGCGACAGAAGCCGATAAAGCAATCGCTCTGCAGCCAGATTCTCTCGATGCTATGGCAACGCACGCGGCCATTGAGTTACTGGCCGATCGCTCCCCTGACGCGTGGTTCGCCAGAATCACTGCGATCAACCCGCACTATGGCGAGGGCCATGCGCAGGTAGCACATCAGCTTGAGCTGCACTATCGTTATGATGATGCGGTGGTCTACTACCGCAAAGCGATCGAGGCTACGCCGACTCTTTGGGCAGCACATTCGGCGCTCGGTATCGAGTTAATGCGATTAGGAAAAGACACTGAGCCACGCAAGGAACTGGCTCTGAGTTATGACAACGGCTATCGCGACGCGGCGACGGTCAACAGTCTGCGGTTGCTCGATAGCTATAAGAACTTCGATAGTATCCGCGACGACACGACAATTCTGAAGTTTGGCAAGGCTGAGACCGGTCTGCTACAGCCCTATATGCAGACAGAGCTGCACACGATCCTAGCCACCTACGAGAAGAAATACCGAATGAAGCTTTCTGGTCCTGTACAGGTAGAGGTCTATCCGAATCATGAGGACTTCGCTGTGCGCACAATGGGAATGCCAGGACTGGGCGCGCTCGGAGTAACTTTCGATGACGTTGTGGCGATGGACAGTCCCTCGGCACGGAGGCCGGGCGACTTCAACTGGGGTGCGGCACTCTGGCATGAGATGAGCCATGTGTACATTCTTGCGGCTACGAATCATCGTGTCCCGCGATGGTTTACTGAGGGCCTGGCAGTACATGAAGAGGGCGAACATTCGGCAGAATGGAGTAATCGTCTTACACCAGACGTGCTTGTAGCGATTCGCGATAAGAAGCTTCTACCTGTGGCACGGCTTGATCGTGGCTTCATGCATCCTGAGTATCCGTCGCAGGTGATTGTCTCTTACTTCCAGGCTGGATCTATCTGTGCATTTATCAAGGAGAAATGGGGAGAAGAAAAACTACTTGATATGGCCCACTCCTACGCAAAGAGCCTGAAAACAACGCAGGTAGTGCAACAGGATCTAAAGCTTGATCCTGAGGCGTTCGACAAGCAGTTTTTGGCATGGACGGACCGCAAATATGGCGTTGAGGCAGCACACTTTGATGAATGGCGCGGCAAGCTGAAGGCGCTTGTAGCCGCGGCCCAGAAGAAACAGTACGACACAGTTCTAAAAGACGGGCCTGATGTACTTGCCATGTATCCCGAGTATGTTGACGAGGCAAATGCGTACGAATGGATAGCCGACGCCGACAAAGCGCGAGGAGACTCTAAAGCTGAAGCAGCGATCCTGGCAGCGTATGAACATGCGGACGGCCAGATGCCTGAGATGCTAAAGCGCCTGGCAACGCTTCAGGTGGATGCAGGACAAAACACCGAGGCTACCGCAACGCTTGAACGGCTGAACTATATCTACCCGGTGAAGGATGAGAATCTACATCGGCGCCTGGGCGATCTGTTCTACGCTCAAAAACAATATGCCGGTGCGATCCGTGAATACAGCGTTCTCACAGCATCAAATCCAGTGGACAAAGCCGGCGCACAGTTCAGTCTGGCACAAGCGTACTTCGCAGCAGACCAGAAAGACAAAGCGGAAGAGAGTGTTCTAACTGCGCTCGAGATTGCTCCGGGTTACCGACCAGCACAAAAGCTGCTTCTTGAACTGCAACGATCGCCTGCCACGGCGAAATAAGAGAAAGGAATTCGATGGTTTCCTTTTCCGGATTGGATGAAGATGCAGCCTTGCTGCAACAGCGCATCGAACGCTTCCACACTGTGCGCGGAGAGATTCTGCGACAGGTGCAAGAGGTAATCGTGGGTCAGCAAGAGGTGCTCGAACAGATATTGATCGCGCTCTTTGTCGGCGGCCACTGTCTCTTGACCGGCATGCCCGGTACGGCAAAGACGCTGATGGTGCGAACGATGGCCGACGCGCTCAATCTCGAGTTCAGACGCATTCAGTTCACGCCAGACCTCATGCCGTCTGACATAACTGGCACCGACATCATTGAAGAGGATCTCGCGACCGGGCGCCGCACATGGACCTTCGTCGAAGGACCGATCTTTGGCAACATACTGCTGGCGGATGAGATCAACCGCACACCTCCCAAAACGCAGTCTGCACTTCTCGAGGCAATGCAGGAACACACGTGTACGGTTCGCGGTCATTTGTACCGGCTACCAGCACCATTCTTTGTATTGGCGACACAAAACCCCATCGAACTGGAGGGCACGTATCCTCTGCCCGAAGCACAGTTAGACCGCTTTCTCTTTAACTCTATCCTTGGTGACCTTAGCGCAGAAGATGAGTTAAAGGTGATCGACAGGACAACAACGACAAGCCATGCGACTGTGGAGGCTGTAACTTCTGCTGAGGATCTTTTGGACTTTCAACAACTCGTGCGTATGGTACCGATTGGCGAAACGGTTTCACGATATGTAGTGAGCCTGGTGCGCGCCACGCGACCTAAGAATGAGCGCGCGCCCGATTTTATTAAGAAGTACGTTAACTATGGAGCCAGCGTGCGCGCCGCGCAGTTCATTGTGCTGGCAGCGAAAGCACGAGCCCTCTCTAACAAGCGGTATCACGTAACTTATGACGACGTTGTCGCGATGGCCCTTCCTGTGCTCCGGCATCGCATTCTGTTGAACTTCCATGCTGAGTCCGACCGTATTGATTCAGATGAACTCCTAAGGAAGCTGATAGCGCAGGTTCCTCAGCCCAGGGAGAACTGATGCAGCGTTTTCTCGATCCCGAAGTACTGGCCAGCATTTCTTCGCTTGATCTGCTTGCGAAGACCGTTGTGGATGGCTTTGTGGCGGGGTTACATCGTTCACCCGACTTTGGCTTCAGTCAAGAGTTTGCCGAATACCGCGCATACACACCCGGGGACGATCTTCGACACGTGGACTGGAATCTCTTCGCCCGGACAGAACGCTGTTATCTGAAACGCTATCGCGGTGAGAACAATAGTCAGCTCACAGTATTGCTGGACGCCAGCAATTCGATGCAATATGCCTCAGGATCGTCCAGCAAGATGGACTATGCGCGATTCCTGGCCGCTGCTATGTTTTATCTGGCCATTCACAATCAGCGCGATGCAGCGGGACTGATCGTTTTCGATGATGAGGTTCGCGACTACATTCGCCCTTCCGTGCGTCCGGGACAACTTGCGCGCCTCTTCGCGGGACTGGAACGTGCCGAACCGCACGCGCGAACTGATTTTGCCAAGCCTTTGTCACACTTTCAGAATGCTTTGCATCGCCGCGGCATCGCGATTGTGATTTCGGACTTTTACGACAAGCCGGAGAGGATAGTAGACAATATCGCACCACTGCGATTTCGCGGCAACGAGGTGATCCTCTTTCATATTCTTGATCCACAGGAAATGCGCCCTGCCATGAAGGGGTCGGCAGTACTTGTCGATCTGGAAACAAATCTGAAGCTGGAGGTCATTCCGGAATACACAAGGACTTCGTATCTCAACAAGATCGACGCGCACATTGAGGATCTTCGTTCTCGCGCTCTCGGAGCAGGAATGGATTATCAGCTTCTCGTCACCGATCAGCCTCTTGACCTCGCATTGCGTGAGTATCTGACGCTGCGGCAAGCGGGTAACTAATGGGCTTACTTGCGCCGTGGTTTCTGGCCGGCCTTACGGCGCTCGGGGTACCCGTTTTTGTGCATCTTTTAAGGCGACATGTCACCACGCCGCGTCCGGTAAGTTCACTGATGTTCTACGAGCGGGGCACACAAAGCTCGACGCGGCATCGGCGACTGAAGTATCTGCTCCTGTTTGCGCTGCGGGCGGCGCTGTTGCTATTGCTTGTGCTTGCATTTGCCGATCCGTTTGTGCGGCGTTCCAATACAGATGCGAATGGCCACATGCTCCTGATCGTGCTTGACAACTCATTCAGCATGCGTGCTGGAACACGATTTACAGATGCTAAGCGACAGGCACTTAGCGTACTTGCCGCAAAATCAAATGGAGAAAAAGCACAGATTATCGCTCTGGGTGGGCAGCTCGAAGTGTTGACCCAACCGATTACCGACGAAGCACAGCTTCGCTCTGCTCTAGCGAGCGTCCAGCCGGGTGACGGCTACGCCAGCTTTGGCGAACTGGGTCGTGCCGTTCGCTCGCTGGCAGAGACGGTACGCGGCCCAATCGATCTTCACCTTTTCAGCGATATGCAGCACACGGCGATGCCGGCGAATTTCTCAGACGTGATCTTGCCCGGCAATACGAAGCTTGTGTTGCATGCAGTCGTGGAGCATCCAACACAGCCGAACTGGACTGTTGAAAGTGTAGAGGCGCCGACCGAATTGCCGGATCCCAAAGATCTGAGACATTCGCGGGTTCACGCTGTGGTGGTGGGATTCGGCACACCCGCGGCGGTTAAGTCTGTATCGCTTATCGTGAACGGAAAGACAATCGCAAGCCGGAAGGTTAATGTTCCGGCGAGCGGCCGCGCTGCTGTTGATTTTGCACCGCTCGATGTTGGATATGGGTTCAATCGCTGCGCCGTGAGGCTCGAGGAGGATGACGCTTTCACCGCGGATAACGCAAGCATCTTTGTTGTGCGCAGGTCCGATCCTGAGCGCGTGCTGTTTGTGCATGCTGCCGGCGATACACGTTCAGCTACGTATTTTGGAGCGGCGCTGAGAGCCGCGGCACAAGGCTCATTTGTGCTGCAATCCATATCCGCTGAGCAGACTGCGGACGTGGATCCATCGAGATTCGCCTTCGTGGTGCTGTCCGATGCGGTGATTTTGCCCCCGATATTTGAGCACACGCTTGCTCAGTACGTGGTAAAGGGCGGCAACGTACTGATTGGGCTCGGACCCGGAGCGGCGCGTCATACATCGATTCCGGTGTGGGGTGGCGAGGTGCAGGATGCACATAACTATATGCGCCTCAATAACATTCAACGGATTGGTCAGGTGGATTTCAGCCACCCAGCCCTTGAACAGGCGCAACCGGGACTTAACAACGGAGGCTGGGCAGACGTGAAGGTTTTCTACGCTGCCGTGGTCGATCCGGCACAGGCACGCGTAGCGGCGCGTTTAAGCGATGGCACCGCCCTGCTGCTCGACAAGACAATTGGAGAGGGACGCGTATTGTTGTTGACCTCGGGACTGGAAAACATGAGCAACGATCTGCCGCTGCACCCGGTGTTTGTAGCATTTGTCGACCACACTGCTCGTTATCTTTCGGGGAGTGAACGCCTGAGCGGATCCAGGCTGGTCGACTCATTCGTCGAGCTTCGTTCGACAGGCAAGGCCACGGGGGCTGCGGCTAGCGCCGAGGTGATCGGTCCTGATGGCCAGCGGCCTCTTTCACTCAGCGAAGCGCGTTCGGCGCAAACATTTCGGCTGGCGCGCGCAGGGTTCTATCAAATCAGATTTGCAAATGGACGCGACGCGGTAATCGGGGTTAATCCCGACCGCCGCGAATCTGATTTGGAACCTCTGCCGAAGGACGTGCAGCAGCTTTGGAGTGGCATCTCCAGCAATGGCGAGTCACAAGTTCAGAGCACTGTTTTGGATGAGATGAAAAATCAGCCCGTATCCCTCTGGTGGTACGTTATGCTGCTTGCATTGGTAGTTGTATTTGCAGAGACGGCCGTAGCCAGCGGCCACATGGGTACGCAGCGGGAGGAAGCATGAGCTACCGTAGCGAGCTCAACTCCTATATCGCACGCTTGCAGCAAAGACTGCGGCTGAAAGTGTGGCTGCAGGGCGCAGCCACTTTGGCAGGCACAGCCCTGCTCATCACACTTGCACTGGTACTGGTGCTCAACCAGTTCGCATTTCCGGCGCACGGTGTCACGTTTTCACGTTTCGTGATCTTGGCCGTATTAGCTGGCGCCGCTGCGTTCGGCTTAGCTCTGCCGATCAGACGCCTCACACAGGCGCGGACGGTGCGCCATGCCGAGGCTGTAAGTCCTGAGTTGGAACAGCGACTTTCGACCTTCCATGAACGAGCACAGCATGTAGATGATCCCTTCCTCGAGTTGTTAGCGGCAGATACTGTGGCATACACGCAGTATGCAGAGCCTGCACAACTCGTTCCTGACAAACGCCTTTTTGTGCTTGGTGGAGCAGGACTTGCCTGTCTGGCTGTGCTCGTCTGGATGATTCTCGCTGGGCCGGGCTACCTGGGATACGGAGCCTCCCTGCTGTGGAGCGGAGAGAAAAAAAACTCCTCTCCGCTCTACACCATATCGATCACGCCGGGCGATGTGACCGTTCGCCGCAATAGCGATCAACTGATTACCGCGCATATCAAAGGCATGCAACCCAACAAGGCGCAGCTTTTCGCCCATTACCAGAGTGCCGCTGGATGGGAGCCGGTGGCCATGCAGCATTTGCCAAGTTCAGAGACAGGCGCAACCTATCAATTCGTTTTCGCGGGGCTGCCGGAAAACGTAGAGTATTACATCGGTGCCGGCCCGCTCGTTTCGTCGCACTATAAGGTTCGAGTGGTGGACCTGCCGTCTGTCAAAGATATTCACGTCACCTATCACTACCCAGCCTGGACGGGTATGAAGGCTGTGACCGAAGAGCATTCCGGGGATCTGCGCGCTATTGAAGGAACGGATGCGATCATTCAAATCGAAACAGATCATCCGCTGAAAGACGGCCAACTCGTTCTGGACGGCGGCCAGACAATTCATCTGACAAGCGTCGCAGACACCACCTATCAGGGCTCCATCCATATGGAGAAGGACGGAGCCTATCACCTTGCGGCAAATGGCGAAGCCCAGTTGGCGCGGATATCCGAAGACTACTTTATCGCGACCGACAAGGCTATGCCGCCTGAGGTGTCCGTCGCTCGGCCCGGCGGCGACTATCGGGCCAGCCCCATTGAAGAAGTCACCATGAGCGTGAAGGCTGCCGACACATTCGGCTTGAAAGATATGCACCTTCATTACTCGGTAAATGGCGGTCAGGATCGCGATGTAAGCCTGCTGAAAGCACCCGGGACTAAGGGCGCCGACGGATCCTACACGTTACCGCTGGAAGATTTCAAACTCACGCCCGGCGACCTGGTAAGTGTTTACGCCACTGCAAGAGATGGCCACAGCGAGGCTCGCACCGATATCTCCTTTATCCAGATTGATCCGTTTGAGCGCGAGTTTTCTCAGTCGCAACAAGCTGGTGGCGGTGGTGGGAACGGCGGAGGTAGCGGGAGTGGCCAGACGGAGATTTCCAAGCATGAGAAGGAGCTGATCGCAGCCACATGGAAACAACAAAACGATAAGACCGCAACCGCCAGCGGCGCCGCAGCACAAGGGAAGTTCCTTTCAGAGGCACAGCAAAAATTACGCGACCAGGTGAATGCGCTCTCTGTCCGGATGCAGAGCCGCGATGTCTCTGAAGCCAACAAGGAGTTCAGCGATTTTGATAAAGATATGCAGGCTGCGGCTGCTGCAATGGCTCCATCAGCAGAGAAGCTAAAGGGAATGCAATGGAAGGATGCGCTTCCACTCGAACAAAAGGCACTACAAGCACTGCTGCGTGCCGAAGCCACTTTCCGCCAGATACAAGTTGCATTCGGTCAGAGCGGAGGTGGAGGCGGTGGTGGAGACAACGCCGGGCGTGATCTGGCCAGCCTTTTCGATCTGGAGTTGGATACGGCCAAGAATCAGTACGAAACAGCTCAGAGTGCTTCTCCCGCCGAACAGCGAGCTAAAGATATCGAAGATTCACTGGCGAAACTCGACGCATTAGCCAAGCGGCAAGAGGAGTTGGCCAACCGACAACAGAATCCGCAGCAGTCTTTTCAGGAACGCTGGGAACAGGAGATGCTGCGGAGAGAGGCGGAACAGCTACAGCGACAGATGGAACAGCTGTCTAAAAATGGCCAACAAGGTGGTTCGCAGTCGCAGCAGTCGAACGGACAACAGAGCTCTTCATCTCAGAACAGTTCCAGAGGTCAAGCCGCCTCTCAGAGCCAGTCAGGCGCTCCGGATTCGAACCGACAGTCTTCAGATACTTCATCCGGCCAATCCTCCGACCGGCGAATCGAGCAGGCGTTAAGCCGCATGCGGCAAGCGAACGATGCGATGAAGCAAAGTGACAACACAAGGCAAAACACAAGTGCAAAGCAAACGAATGCGCAACAGGCCGCCGAGCAATTGCGTCAAGCTTCGAATTTGCTCGCGGGAACTCAGCAGCAGCTAGCCTCAGGCAAATTGGATTCACTGACACATGAGGCCGATCGGCTCAAACAGGAGCAGAGCGCTCAGGCGGGCCGCATCGATAAGTTCGTGAACCAACAACGGCCGGCTCAGAATCCTCTCGATTCTCAAGCGACTCCTGACCTGCAAGCAATGCTTGCGCGGCGTCGTGAACTCAATCAACTAGCGCAGGAACGGCAAAAGCTCTCTGATAGCCTGTCAAACCTGCAAAAGAATCTCCGCGATGCTGCGCGAGAAATGGCTCCAAGCCAACCCGGTGTTGCGCAAAGCCTGCGCGAGGCGCTGACGGAGATGGACAATTCGGATCTCGATAATCGCGTGCAAAGGACGGCAGACTGGTTAAGACGTGGCATCAATCCCAATTCAAGTGGCACCGAAGATGAGATAGCACAGGGATTCGAAAAGCTGACTGAACAGCTGCAGCAAGCGCAGAAGGGCATGAGTTCGACAAAATCTGGACAACAGCGAGACACGCAACCTGATCAGGCGACACTCGATCAGGTTGAGCGGCTGCGTAATCAGATCGAATCGATCTTGCGATCAAAAGGGGCGAGTGGGCAGACCAGTCAGGACAGGCAGCAACGTTTCAATGAGAATGGCCGGTTGAGTCGTGATGGTCAACAGGCTGGTCGTCCAACGGACGCCAATTCTGCGCAGCCTACGCAGGGTCAGCAGTCTCAATCCGGAGGCAACGGCAATCAGGGCGCCGCCGATCTTGGCAACCGCAGTCAGGGTACGATGCGCGGCGCCGTCAGCAATAGTGGAGGCGGTGGAGCGGACGCCACCGCCTGGAACAACACCAACACTGGGAACAACCGATATGGGCATCCTCAACAACGGTCTGGCTCAGCCGGCGCTGCATCTAATTCAGCCGATACTGAAGACAACTATCGGCAGAGCATGCGTGAGCTGAATCAACTACGACAAACAGTCAAGGATGATCCGCAAGCGGCGAAGGACGTGGCGGAGTTAACGCGGCAGATGCAGCACCTCGATCCAAGCCGCTTTCCCGGCAACCCTGCGATGGTTGAGCAGATGCACCGCGAGATGCTTAGCTCAGTGAACCGCCTGGAACTGCAGTTACAACGCGACGGCATCTCACCCGAGGCCCGGACGGGAAAGCCTTATTCGATACCGGCGGGATATCATGAGTCGGTTGCTGAATACTACAGGCAGCTAAGCAAGAATCCATAGCAGACATAAATTAGACAGGCTGTTTGGCTGATTCTCTTTTTTAAAATACATGTACCTACCGCCGTTGAATGCATGACAATTGAGTCGACTCAAAACTCAATACGCAAAGCGATTTCCAATTTAGCGTGGATAAGGAAGCCATCCATGAGGCTCGCACTCATTTTTCTTCTCTTCTCGGTCTTGGCGTCTGCTCAGGACGTTGTGCCTGGCGGTGGAGGCCCACTCGATATGGCTCGACTCAAGAACTATTCGAGCGCGCGTGCCACGAGCAGCAATCGTTTTGTGGCTAGCAACGATGACAGTAAGAGGATCAAGCCCGGAGAGACGCTGGTGATGGCGGATCTGAAAGGCGCCGGAATGATCTCTCATATCTGGCTGACGGTAGCGGATAACGAGTTCGGATGGCCGCGGTTGTTGCGGTTTCGCGTGTATTATGACGGCCACAAAACTCCGAGTGTAGATGCGCCGCTGGGAGACTTCTTCGGTGTCGGCCATGGGGCCGAGCGTAACCTTGAATCGTTGATGATTCGTGATAGTTCACAAGGACGCGCGCGTAACAGCTATTGGGTCATGCCTTACCGCAAATCCTGCCGCATCACGGTGACCAACGAAGGCCATCGACTGGTGCCGATGTTTTACTATCATGTCGACTATCGAAAATACGCTTCTCTTCCTTCAGACATAGCCTATTTTCACGCCTATTATCGGCAGGAACGGCCGGCTCGCAAGGGGCACAATTACGAATTTCTGAGTGTTCGTGGATCGGGTCACTACGTGGGCACGGTTTTGAGCGTGGTACAGACGCAGGTCTCATGGTTTGGAGAGGGCGACGACCTGTTCTACATTGACGGCGCGACGAAACCGCAAATTCTCGGCACAGGCAGCGAAGACTACTTCAATGACGCCTGGGGATTGCGGGATTCAAGCGGTCCGTGGACGGGAACACCTATTGCAGAAGGAGAACGACTTGGATCGCGTTTGACGGGCTATCGCTGGCACGTTCCCGATCCTATTCCGTTCACCAAATCGATCTGGGCCGGCATTGAACATTCTGGCTGGACAGCGAACCCCGATGGCAGCGTGCGCTCAGGCTTCGAGGAGCGCTCTGATTATTTTTCCAGCGTTGCCTTCTGGTATCAAAAGGGAGTGAACGAGGAGTTGCCCGAACCTCCTTACGGCTACGATCGGCTTCCGTTTGGCAATGCGACACAACTCGTTATCCAAAATGCGATCAATGATGTGACTACAGACAAAGGTAAGGCCAGTGTTCAGAAAGAGGTGGATTGGGCAAAGGACCTTCTCTATCTGGCCGCTGATGGAATAGGAGCGCGAATTAACATTCCGATCGATATTTCAGAAGCGGGCATGTATGAACTTGTGGGCCTAATCGCGCAGGCGCCGGACTACGGCGACTATACGGCTTTGATGGATGGAGAGCCGATGAACGTCGATCCCCGCAAAGCTGCGACTT
>Ga0206971_10113_pt1 | contig 30168 bp, 26 predicted proteins | sample Alteio_BWOrgHeat_85_FD_152917 | JGI IMG/M metagenome (GOLD analysis project Ga0206971, IMG submission 152917) | Enriched cells from forest soil in Barre Woods Harvard Forest LTER site, Petersham, Massachusetts, United States -... | ecosystem: Environmental > Terrestrial > Soil > Temperate forest >...
TTCATTTTGTTGATATGATGATCAATACCCTATCAGCTACATGAGCTTTTATCCCGATATGATCAGGATGATGGATTATTGACAATAATTAAATGATAATGAATTAACAACGAGGTTTAATAGCCAACACGGAACTAAATCCGGCATTGATCAATAGCTACTAAAAAATTGAAAATAAATTATGCGCGGGGCGGAGAACGGCCTGCGGAGAGTATCAGCGCGATGCCGACATAGTCGTGTTGGCATTTATATTGGGTATCGCTTGTGGTATAATGCGGGATTGATGGAACATCGCTAAACAAAGCCATTTGCGTATGATGCATCGCATCGCACACATAGCACTTTTCGGTTACGGTATGCTGCGTGGTGTGTTTTGATGTCTGATATATACGCTCACTGTAATCTGGTACGTGTTTGTGAACAATAACCATTAACTGGCCTGTTATAAAACAGATCAGCACGATCCTGGCGAGCGTAATATGGAGCGGGTTATTTTTCAAACTTAATTGAATGTCTCGGCTTTTATTCAACCTAATTTACATCAAAATAGTTGATTTGTTGTTAAGTTGGTAACAAATATAACGGTAAGTTTTAACTTTTGTTTTTTTGAGCGTCCCGTGCGGGTAACATTTTTGTGAAATATTACTTGCTGACATCTGTTAACAGTAAACCACGATATTAATTTAAAAAATGCCATGACAAATGAAGGCGTGACAAATGAACGAATGAACCAACTAACTGTATATTTGCGCGATGAAACCAGCAGAAATAAATGCGCAATGGAAAGCCTTACAGGAGCGTGTTGCCCAATATTTTGATACCGATACGCCCGATTTGAAGGTTATGCTGTTTTTAATTGGCGTGCAGGAACTGGGGCAAGGACCAAAAAAATTTAGCAAACGACAAAAAGAAGAGCTGATGCATATTGCCAATTGCCGGCTTTTTAGTAAACTTGGGTTTTATGAGCTGGAAGGTTTAGACCAGGATGGCTGGCCGCATTGGAAGCTGGTGCAGCCTATACCTGCCTATACTTTGCTTGAGCAGGAAATGATCATCAAAGGGTTGATGATCGACTATTTTGACGAAGCTTTTAACTGACCGATATATGATGAAAAAATTTTTTACCCTGCTGTTGATATTAGCGGTTACCGCCACGGCATTCGCTAAAGTGAAAAACCAATATGTGCGCATCAAAACCAGTTACGGGCAGGTGATCATCCGCCTGTATAACGAAACGCCCAAGCACCGCGATAATTTTATCAAGCTCACCAAACAGGGCCTTTACAACGGTACGCTGTTTCACCGCGTGATCCAAAACTTTATGATACAGGGCGGCGACCCGGATTCAAAGAATGCCAAACCCGGCGTAGAGTTGGGTAACGGCGGATTGAAGTATACCGTAGATGCGGAGTTTAGGGATAGTATTTTCCATAAACGTGGCGTATTGGCTGCCGCCCGCGACGATAATCCGGCTAAAGCCTCAAGCTCTACCCAGTTTTATATTGTAGAGGGTAAACGCTATACCGATGCCGATTTGGACAAGGTTGAAACGCTACCCCGCTATGCCGGGATGAATTACAAGATCCCCCAGTCGCAGCGCGAAGTTTATAAAACAGTTGGCGGCACACCTACGCTCGATCGTTTGTACACGGTTTACGGTGAAGTGGTGACCGGCTTTGATATGGTCGACCTGATCGCCGCGGTACCCAAAGATAAACGTGACCGACCAATAACAGATATCCCGATGACGGTTGAATTATTGAGCAAGCGGGAGTGCAAGCAGATGGATAAGTTGCTGGGATTGCAGGACAAATAGCTTTCTGATGAGTAACTTGAACGAGATCGCTACTGTGCCATTTAACGAAGACTTCTGTGCTATTCTCGAATATCACCTTTCTAAAGCATTTGCCAATTCATCAACTAATAAATTCGAACAGTTTTGGTGCGATGGCGTGGCTATTCCAGAGTTAGTTAGTCAGCTTACAATTCCAAATATCATCGCCACAAAACAAATTGTCACAAAGGCATGGATGGGATTAAACGGACAAGATGTTTATGAAATGACAATAAAGCTGGGGCTTCAATCGATAAAGAATTACGTAAAAAATATTCCGCTAACTGATTGTTTACCCGATACTAAAAACTTAGATTGGCTGACACTCGATATGGATGCCAAAACAATCGAACTACGATTAAAATAAGCTGACCTCCCAATAATCCGTTCAACATTCATTATTCGATATTTCAGATGAAGATCATTACCTATAACGTTAACGGCATCCGGTCGGCAATCAATAAAAACTGGTTTGCCTGGTTGCAGGCTACCGATGCTGATGTAGTTTGCCTGCAGGAGATTAAAGCCACCCCGGATGTACTGACCGACCTGCTATTGGTCGAACAGTTGGGTTACCAGCACTACTGGTTCCCGGCTGAGAAAAAAGGCTACAGTGGTACCGCTATTTTTTGCAAAGAAACGCCCAGGCATGTGGAGTATGGTTGCGGCATCGCCGATTTTGACCGTGAAGGGCGCAATATCCGCGTCGATTTTGAAAAGGTATCCGTAATGAGCGCTTATTTCCCATCGGGCTCCAGCGGCGACGAGCGTCAGGGATTTAAATACCGCTTTTTAGAAGAGTTTGGTACTTACCTGCATCAGTTGAAAAGCGAATGCCCGAACCTGGTGGTATCAGGTGATTATAACATCTGTCACCGGCCCATTGATATCCATAATCCAAAATCAAATGCCAATTCATCAGGCTTTTTGCCCGAAGAGCGCCAGTGGATGGAGAACTTCATACAATCGGGCTTTGTGGATACTTTCAGGCATGTAAACTCGGAACCACATAACTATACCTGGTGGAGTTTCAGGGCAAACTCCAGGGCAAAGAATTTGGGTTGGCGTATTGATTACAATATGGCCACGCAGCCACTACAGCCTTTTATAAAAAGGGCGGCGATATTATCCGAGGCGCGGCACTCTGATCATTGCCCGGTATTGCTGGAACTTAGCTTGTAAGCCACTTTTAAGCGGTTAAAGTCGCTGTACCGATCGGTCGAGGTGCTTAGCTGCTCGTCATGTGTTACCAGTACATATGACCGTTTTAAGCACGACAGGCATAAATACCGTTTTAACGGTAGCCAGTTAAAAAAGGTCCTGACAATAATTCCTCGTTTTACACGCACGGCAAACTCTACGTTGCACTTTTTGCACTTAGGCTTTGAGTTTTGAACTGTTGTTTCCATATCGTTTTCGGGATGTTACTTATTGTACGCAGAGCATCACCTATTTGTTTCATCAAAAGATAAAAAAAAACGCGAATTGAAATATTTTATTTAAAAACGATATTTTAGTATGGATTATTGCGAAAAAGTGAATTTTCGGAAGCTGATTGCCTGGCTTTCAGCAGCAACACTGCAAACGCAATTTTCTGTATAGTTAAATGTGTTGATCACCCAGTTTTGCACTGGTCCAATCAGCTCTTCTGTTATAGTATGATCACCGTCGGTACACGGTATTTGCGGCATGTCGTCGTCTATGCCTTTGGCTGTTGCTTTAAGCAAAGCTTCCTTACGTGTCCAAAAAGCATAAAATGTATCAAGCGGTCTTTCGGCATTTTTGATGCAAGCAATCTCGTGCGTACTAAAACTATGTTCCAGCAGATCAGTGTAAGGGAAATCAAGCAGCATTTGCTCAATATCTACACCAACCGGCGTATTGGCTACCGCGATCAAAATATGATCGCCTGAGTGCGCGGTGTTATAATGCAGGTTTAGGTTTTGGTTGATGAAAGGTTTTTTATTGGGCCCAATACCGAATTCTATGGCTGTAGTGGATAGATCGAGATAGCGGCTCAATAGTATCCGCAACGCGCCACGGCTTACTGTAAACCGTTCCCTGTCGTTTTGGTGATGATACCGGTCGGCCCTTTGTTGTTCATCGGGCGATAACAAGCTCCGGTAAGTGTCAAGATGTTGTATTTGCGATGAGATGGGAATATGCCATACGTCAACATCATCTGGCAAACCATAGCCCGGAGCCTCGGTCCAGCCGGGCACATCGATCCATTTGCAAGTAACATTTACAGGCATCGGCTGCTATTTCTTTTTAGGCACCAGGCTGTTTAAATAAACTTCCAGGTTTGTATAGGTGCTTCCTGCGGTAATGGCGTTACCATCTGCTGCATTATTCGGGTCTAAATGGTTGGCTTTTTCCCAGGCGTCTGGCATGCCGTCACCATCGCTATCTTTTGGCGCCGGTGCGCTGTTCAATTTGGGCTGGCCTCCGGCATCAGCTTCGCTTTTAAATATTTTGCCTTCTTTGCCTAATGATCGCAGGTAACTGATGATCCGTTCATCAACCGCGTCGCGATGTAAAGATGCACCGGCTTCGGCCAATACGGTTGCATAGGCGTCGGCCGCGCTTTCAATGTTTTTCAGGTCCATCGCAGTGTTTTGCCGGGTTGGTTTTAGGGTAGCCTCGGCATGCACAAAGTCAGTATCAACAACCAGTCGCCCGTTCAGCACCCCGTCTTTGTTCATATCCACATAGTTGCCGTTGTGGTAAACCTGATCGGTAGCACTAAACATGCCGATAAAGGCATGGCCCGAGTTTGGCCCGGCTATAAAATAGTTGTTGATAATATCCTGGTTATGCACAGCGCCCGAGTGGCCGCCAACCAAGCCATTAACGCCCCAGTTGTACACTACATTGTTGATATATTCGATACCTGCTTTGGCTTTAGGATTACGGCTTTGGTTGTCTATCCACAGGCAGTGCTGTATGGTTACCCGCTCCGGGTTTTCAAATAAAGCCCCAAAACGTTGCGGATCGATAGGCTCGCCGATGAGCGAATACTGCACGGTTACATTCTTGCTGTCTTTGATATGAAAATCATCCCAGCGTCCCCACTCAACCGAGATATGATCAAATATCACATCGTGTACACTATCAACCACCACCACGCATGCCCCTTTAGGCATGTTGATGCTTCCGCGAAAGCGTACATAACGGGTGATGCAATTGCTCGAAAACGAAAGCCCGTTGCCGTAGATCACAATACCGTCGCCCGGAGCAGTTTGACCTGCAATGGTCACCTGCTCGGCAACATGTATTTTATCGTGTATCTGGATAACGCCGCCGATATCAAATACTACGGTTCGGTTGGGCCTGCTTACAGCATCCCGAAAAGAGCCTTCACCACTATCGTTCAGGTTTTTTACGTGGTAGGTTAACCCTCCCCGGCCGCCCGTTGCAAAGCGGCCAAACCCATCGGCACCCGGAAAGGCTACTTGTTGAGCGCAGGTTATTTTGGCGGATAGCGCTAATAGAAGGCAAATAAAAAATGGTTTCATGATGAAAATAAATGGGTAGTCAATGTTATCGAATATTATTGCCCTATGCAATTTACTTACAACATTTTTACGGAATGGGCATATATTTTGGCTTTCGCCGGATAAATCATTTTGAGAAACAGAAATTTAATGTCTACCTTGACCTCCAAACTGATTAAATTATTAATTCATGAAAGCAACATCTTATGTTTGGCTGGCGGTTCCGCTGGCTTTGGCAATGTCGTGCACGAGCAAAACGGACACCGGTTCGGTGCCACCACGCACTGTGTTTTTCGACAAATCGGGTATGGACACCACCGTTAAACCCGGCGACAACTTTTTTTTATACGCCAGCGGTAACTGGATAAAACACACCGAGATACCGGCGTCGCAAACCGGCTGGGGGTCATTTTATACTTTGTTTGATGATAACCAAAAAAACCTGCATAGCATATTGGACGACCTTTCGGCAAAAAGCAACCCGGCAGGTTCTAACGAGCAAAAAGTAGCCGATTATTACACCAGCGGTATGGACACCGTGGCTATTGAGAAATTAGGCGGCGACCCAATGAAACCTATCTTCGCGAAAATTGATGCAGTAAAGGATTACAAAGGCCTCATCGCCTTATCAGCCGATGGCTTTAAAACCGGCGATGGGTTTTTGTTTGGCTTTTCGGTTTACCCGGATGATAAGATCAGCACAAAAAATGCCGCCCAGTTTAGTCAATCGGGTTTAACCTTGCCTAACCGCGATTATTACTTTAAAACTGATAGCGCCAGCGTAAAAATACGCGCCGAGTTTGTAAAATATGTTGCCAAATTATTCACATTGGTTGGTGTCGATGCCGCTACCGCAGCCAAAAATGCTGACGCTGTTTTAAAATTGGAAACAGAGATTGCCAAATCGCACTTAACGCCGGTTCAATTGCGCGACCCGGTAAAAAATTACAACAAATTTGCAGTAACTGATTTTCAAAAACAGGTACCTGATATCGACCTGAAAGATGTATTGAACCGCTTAGATGCCAAAACCGATACTATTTTAGTTGGACAGCCTATGTATTATGTGGCTTTAGATGGTCTATTAAAAAGCCAGCCAATTGATGTTTGGAAAACCGAGATGAAATTTGGCGAGCTGAATGGTTCGGCTACGTATTTAAGCAAAGCTTTCCGCGATGCGCGTTTTGATTTCTGGGGTAAAACCATGAGCGGTCAAAAAGCGCCAAAACCTCGTTGGAAATCGATGGTATCCAGTGTTGACAATGGTCTGGGCGAACTACTTGGCCAGGTTTATGCTGAAAAGTACTTTACTGCCGATGCCAAACAACGTATGCTCGATCTGGTGAATAACCTGCAAAGCGTTTATAAAGACCGCATCGAGAAAAACACCTGGATGAGCGATGCCACCAAAAAGAAAGCCGAAGAAAAACTGGCTGCCTTTACCAAAAAGATCGGTTATCCGGATAAATGGAAAAAGTATGATGATGTGACTATCGACAAAGGCACTTACTTTGCCAATGCACAATCCATCCAAAAACATGACTATGCCGAAATGATCAAAAAATTGGGTAAACCGGTTGACCGTACCGAATGGGGCATGACGCCGCCAACGGTTAATGCGTATTACAATCCGCAGTTTAACGAGATCGTTTTCCCTGCCGGGATATTGCAGTTCCCTTTCTTTGATAAGGATGCCGATGATGCCATTAACTATGGTGCCATAGGCGCGGTTATAGGCCACGAGATGACCCACGGTTTTGATGACCAGGGTCGCCAATATGATAAGGACGGGAACCTGAAAGATTGGTGGACACCAGAAGACGCGGCTAAATTTAAAGCCCGTGCCCAGGTAGTTGTTGACCAATACAACAAATACACCGTGTTAAACGGTTTGCATGTAAATGGCGCCCTTACCTTAGGCGAAAACCTGGCCGACATTGGCGGTTTGGCTATTGCGTACCAGGCGTTTAAAAACACCCCGCAAGGCAAAGGTGATACCAAAATAGATGGCTTTACGCCCGATCAGCGTTTCTTCCTGTCTTTTGGTCAGGTATGGCGCATTAAAGACCGCGACGAAACCATGCGCTCACGCATCAGCGGCGACCCGCACTCGCCCGAAATGTACCGTGTTAACGGCCCGCTGTATAACATGGCAGCCTTTTATAAAGCATTTAACATACAGCCAACCGATAAACTTTACCGCCCCGAAGCAGAGCGTGTAAACGTTTGGTAATTATTCAATTACCACACTCAATAACAGACAAAGCCCCAAATTCTGGGGCTTTGTCTGTTTAAAAGATCTTTCGGACTTTCGGTCTTCCGGCTTGAAACCTAAAGTATTTTAAAGCCTAAACTAATATGCCACAGGTTTTGGCGTTGACCGTATTTTTGGTTAAGTTGTGTCAAGCCGCCTTCGTACCTCGCGTCGAGCGAGATATTGCCAAGATCGACACCAGCACCAGCCTGGTAGCCTAAAGTGCTGTTGTTGTAATTGCCCAGGTCGCGATAAGCGCTGCTTAAATTATCCGAAAAGGTTTGATCGGTATTCAAAATGTACGAATAGATCGGTCCGGCCATTACCCGGAAGTTAAGGCTTTTAGTGCCGAACGATTTGCCTAATAACAAGGGTACATCCAAAGTGGTGAACCTAACTTTGGCGGAGCCACCCGTATTGGTACCATTCGTGTCAAAATTAAACTGACCACCTTCGCTGCCTACATACATCTCTGGCTGTAAGTATAAACCCGATCCTATACGGGCAAATGCGCCAAACTGGTAACCGCTAACGGTCGATTGCGAAATATTATCGTTATTGATCTTCGAAACATTAAGCCCGCCCTTCAATCCGAGTGCGAACTGTGCTTTAGCGCCGATAGTTAATATCAGCAACGTAGCCATACATAAAATGTACTTTTTCATAATTTTCATAGTTTTAGATAACAGAGTAAGTCCGGCAAAAGCCGAACCAAAATTATAAAACGCCAATAGTGCGATTTTTTATACTTTTGTTCAAAATATATATCACCATGGCCGAGATCAGCATCAGCAATAAAGATTGGGAACGCGTTAAAATTAAAGTAAAACGAAAATATAACCATTTAACTGACGAGCAGCTACGTTATACTCAAGGCGACGAAGAAGCGTTAATAACCAGGTTGATGGCACTGATCAATCGCGACCGTACCTATGTGGTGTTCACTTTAAAAAAGGCGCTGGTCAATATCGATACCAACATCTTGTAAAAATTTTAACACAGGCTTAAAAACACCAAGCCTTTTTTTATACTTTTATACCTTATTCCGATTTTAGAATGAAAGGGCGTGCTGTGTTGACAAAAACCTATAAAAAAATTGCTGTAATTACCGGGGTATTATCATTAGCCATTGTATTGTGGAGCTTTAATGATGACCTTTTCCAGATATCAAAAAACCTGGATGTATTTGCCTCGGTTTACAAGGAGATCAACATTAATTACGTTGACGAAATAAACCCATCAAAATTGGTTAAAACCGGCGTTGATGCCATGCTGGAAGGGCTTGACCCTTATACCGAGTTCGTTCCGGAATCTGAAATCGAAGACTACAAGCTTAAATACGTAAGCACCCAATATGGCGGCATTGGCGCCAGCATATTTGCCCGCAATCAAAAGGTGTATATATCTGATGTAGCCGAAGGTTTTCCGGCGCAAAAAGGCGATATACGCGCAGGTGATGAACTGGTAAAGATCAACGACATCGTTTTGGAAGGCAAAAACAGCGACCAGGTAAGCACCTTGTTAAAAGGCAGCAAAGGCGCACCCATCAAATTAACCATTAGGCGTGATGGCGTTGCGGGAACGATAGACAAAAACTTATTGCGCGACGAGATCAAACAACCTAACGTATCGTACTTTGGTATGGTGCAGGGCAATATGGGTTATATTAAACTGGATAAGTTTTTAGAGAACAGTGGCGACGAGGTTACCAATGCATTGGTAACACTTAAAAAGAACAATCCAACCGGCATTATCCTTGACCTGCGTAACAATGGCGGCGGTATTTTGCAGGAAGCAGTAAAAATTGTGAACCTTTTTGTTGCCCGCGACGTTGAGGTAGTTGCTCAAAAAGGCAAAGTGCGCGACAAAAATTATGTTTATCATACGCTCAATACACCTATCGAACCTAACCTGCCACTGGTAGTTTTGGTAAATAGCCACTCCGCCTCCGCGTCCGAGATCGTGGCCGGCTCATTGCAGGACCTTGACCGAGCGGTGATCATAGGCCAACGTAGCTATGGCAAAGGCCTGGTACAACAAACCTTTAACCTGCCATATAACAGTTTGGTCAAAATAACCATTGCCAAATACTACACGCCATCGGGCAGGTGTATACAAGCACTTGATTACACCCACCGCAACGCCGATGGCAGCGTGGATAAAGTTGCCGACTCGCTGATGCATGAGTATAAAACCAAAGATGGTCGTTCCGTTTATGACGGTAGTGGCATCTACCCTGACCTGTTTATCCCGCAAGACCGTTTTGCCAATATTACCCAGGTGCTGGTGGGTAAGCTTTTGGTGTTTGATTATGCAACGCAATACCGCAACACGCACCCGACGGTTGGCGATGCCAAATCATTCGCGCTAAGCGATGCAGACTTTGCTGATTTTGCCAAATACATTTCGGGCAAGGATTACAAGTACAGCAACCGGTCGGAAAAAGTGTTGGCCGATTTGAAGACCGAGACTGATAAGGACAAAGAGTTTGCCGATATCAAAACCGAGTATGACGCTTTAAAGGTTAAACTGGAGGCCGCCAAAGCAAACGACCTGCAACAGCATAAAGAGGAGATCAAACAGGTGTTAGAGAACGAAATTGCCTCGCGCTACTACTTTGAAAAGGGCCGTTACGAGTGCAACTTTAAGTATGATAAAGAATTGGCCCGTGCCGCCAAACTGATGAGCGATAAAGCGGAAGTTGCCACCATTTTAAAAGGTGAAGGCGCTTATAAGATCATTGGCAAACCTAAGGTTACTATGGCCGCGGTTAAACCGGATACAAAGAATAATAATTAACCCAAAATCTCTTTAATATCCTCGGCCGAAAGCGATTTGATAAAGCTTTCTTCGGTAGTAATTAGCGCACGCGATAAACTTAGTTTGCGTTGCTGCAGGGCCAGTATCTTTTCCTCGACCGTATCTTTGGTGATAAATTTATAGATAAACACGTTTTTTGTTTGTCCGATGCGGTGCGTACGGTCGATAGCTTGTTGCTCAACTGCCGGGTTCCACCAGGGGTCGAGTATGAACACATAGTCGGCTTCCGTTAAGTTGAGGCCAACGCCACCCGCTTTGATCGATATCAGGAATACACGCGTAGTTTCATCTTCCTGAAACTTCTTCACAATATCGCCCCGGTTTTGCGTGCTGCCGTCGAGGTAAACATACGGGATGCCTTCCTGCTCAAAGTGTTGGCGGTAAATGGTGAGCTGCTTTACAAACTGCGAAAATATCAGCACCTTATGCCCGCCGTCAAGCACGTTCATCAGCGTGTGTGTCACGTTCTCGAACTTGCCCGAATCGCCTTCATAATTTTCATCTATCATCAGCGGGTGATTGGCAATTTGCCGTAGCTTGATCAATCCCTGCAATACCTGCATTTGCGATTTGCCAAACGTGCCGTCTTCCAAACTCTTTAATAATTCGTTACGGTATTCTGATTTTACTTCTTCGTAAACGTTAGCCTGTTCTTCGCTCATCTGGCAATAAAACAGGTTCTCGGTCTTAGGCGGTAGTTCGGTAGCCACCTGCTCTTTGGTTCGGCGCAATACAAAAGGTTTAATAATGGCCTGCAGCTTGCGGGCTTTTTCCTCATCCTTCTTTTTCTCAATTGGCTGTACAAACTCGTTCTGAAAAAACTGCTGGCTGCCCAGCAAGCCTGGGTTAATGAACGACATCTGTGTCCACAGGTCGTTAACCGAATTTTCGACCGGTGTGCCACTCAATATCAGTTTATAGTTTGATTTAAGTTGCTTGACGGACCGGTACGATTTTGACGATGGGTTTTTGATGTTCTGGCTCTCATCCAAAATGGCATAATCAAAAAAGAACGCCGATAAGATGTCGATATCTATCCGGGTAATACCATAAGTGGTTATTACTACATCGTATTTCCCAAAAACCTCCGGGTCCTTGTTGCGCATGGTACCGGTGTGCACCATCATCCGCAGCTTTGGTGTAAACTTTTTAGCCTCGTTAAGCCAGTTATAGATCAGCGATGTTGGCATAATAATGAGCGATGTATTGCTCAGGCCAATCGCTTCGGCATCTTCCTTATTCTTTTGCAGCAGTGCCAACGTTTGTATGGTTTTACCCAAACCCATGTCATCGGCTAAGCAGCCGCCAAAATGGTAATCCTTTAAAAAACGGAACCAGTTATACCCCGCCTGCTGGTAGTGGCGCAAGGTGCCTGTAAAGTTAACCGGCATGGGTATCTCTTCCATCTCCTCAAAATCGAGCAGTTTTTGCAGTTTGCGGTTGATGGATATTTCGGCCATCTCGCCATCCGACAGGTTATTGATCAGCCCTACATGGTGCTTGCGTAGTTTGAGGCCTTTATCCCCTTCGGCAAAAGCCAGCAGGTTGCCATATTGCGCAAACCACTTTTCGGGTATCACGGCGATCTCGCCCGATGGCAGCGTAAATTCTTTTTTGCGGTTAAGGATATGGTTACGCAAGTCCATAAATGGGATTTGGTACGGGCCAAAATGAACTACGGCATAAATGTCGAACCAGTCGTTATTCTCTTTAACCTGCAGGTCAATTTTGCTGTTGCCAAATAAGTAACGTTTTTGACCCTCGGGCTGCTCCAATTCAAAACCATCGGCAAGCAGGGTATCGTGGTGTTGGTTTAGCCATTCGAATACCGAGAACGAACGGTCGCTGTCTTCCTCATCGGCACTCACTTCCAGGTTTTGGAACAGTGTCGAAACCGTTTTTAAACCCAGTTCTTCCAATAATGCCAATCTACCCCTTTCCCAGGTGATGGAGCGCTTAACGCGATGAAAGCTGTATTCGTCGCCGATCTTTTCTATCCGTACCGATACCAGCCTGCCGTCGCCGTAAGGAAAAACATAGTCAGCATACCTAAAGTATAACTGTAGTTGCGATACGCCATTTTCAACGTAAATGGGTTTGAGGATAGGTACCGCCTCAAACTTTTCGTTAATGATCTTAAAACCTTCGGCATATACGTGGTGCTTCTCGATCAGCGGCGCTACAAACTTTTCAAAATACGATTGCTCGGATGAGCGCGGAATAGCGATGTAGCGTTTATTTAAGAAAGGCAGCAGTTTTTTGCCTTCAATGTCTTTGTCAAAATAATACAGCGTATCGTCCAGCAGCATCCAGGGGGGATGATTGCAAATGATCTCGGCATTTTTAAACATGAACTCAATACGCATGCCTTGGTATTTAATCGTCGGGAAATACCTGATCTCCTCCTCGTTGCGCCTAAAGTGGAACAATACCGAAGCCATTTCGGTGGCTATCTGCAGCTTTTTACCTGCGGGATAACCCTCTTTACTCATCTGGTAAACCAGCTTGTTGTTCAAAAGGCCCAAAGCCTCAACCAGGCGCTTTTCCATTTTTGGGCGGATGGTCTCAAAAAACTGATCGTTAAATATCTTGGCAAAAAACTCAATAGGCCGAATTTGCTTTTTGTGATACTTGCGGATAACCGCCCCCTGCTCCAGGTCTTCTAATATTTTGATCAGCCGGACATCGGTATCGTCAATGCAAGTGGCAAACTCTTTGGCAGTGTTGGAGAACAGGCGCTGATAAGTTAGCGAGAATTCGCCATTGGGATTAAGCTGTACAACGTGTGGTTCAATAACGTAGCCCAAATACTCGTGCTTGCACACGGCATATACAATTTGGCAGGGCTTGCCGCTGTCGACACGTAGCATAAGGTTTATCTAAAAATTTAGATAAGCTACATCAACAAAAAATTCAAACGTAGGTATTAATTACAGCAATCAAAAGTTTTTGATGTGAAATAATTGTTAACAAGGTGCGATGTTAATAATATACTTCGCTTAATTGCCAAATCGATAAAAAAACCGATGCGGTATCCCAAAATAGAAGGTGTAATGGCGTATTTAAAATTTAGTGGGTGTGATTTTTGAAAAATTCGCAAATACGCTGTTTGGCGTTATTTGCCCCGTTCAATGTTCTAAACGCTAATGAGCCGATGAACTATTTTACCGGATAACCCGATTGTGTTTCGGATAGCCAAATATTTTTTGAGATTTGCATATATGGCGGCCAAAGGTAAATTACTGATCATTGATGATGAGGAGCGTTTGCGAAAACTGCTTACCCGGATATTACAGCTCGAGGATTACGAAGTGACCGAAGCGGCGACAGCTAAAGAGGGCTTGCGCAAACTGGAAAACGAAACCATTGATGTGGTGATCAGCGATGTTAAACTGCCCGACCTTAACGGGATCGAGTTGACCAAAAAAATAAAAGCTGCGTATCCGGCTACCGAGATCATTGTGCTGACGGCTTACGGAACTATTAACGATGGGGTAACCGCTATTAAAAACGGGGCTTTTGATTATATTACCAAAGGCGACGATAATGAACGGATAATACCCCTGGTAAGCAAGGCCATGGATAAAGCTTTGTTGCAACGCCGGGTTTTGGATCTGGAGAATAAACTGAATACCAAGTTTGGCTTCGATCGTATCATCGGCACGTCGGCCGCTACTACCGCCGCTATTAAATTAGCCGAACGTGTTGCTGCCACCGATACTACCGTTTTACTGTTAGGCGAAACCGGCACGGGCAAAGAGGTTTTTGCCGAAGCCATACACCAGGCCAGTCCGCGAAAGCTTAACCCCTTTGTAGCTGTTAATTGCAGCGCCTTCACTAAAGAGTTGTTAGAGAGCGAGTTATTTGGTCACAAAGCGGGGGCATTTACCGGGGCTGTTAAAGATAAGCGGGGCTTGTTTGAAGAGGCCAGCAGTGGCACCATATTGCTGGATGAGATTGGTGAACTTGATCCCGACCTGCAGGCTAAATTGTTGAGGGTGCTGGAGTCGCAGCAATTTATTAAAGTTGGCGATACCAAAACCACAAAAGTAAATGTACGCGTACTTGCTGCTACCAATCGCAATTTGCAGGACGAGGTAAATAAAGGGCATTTCAGGTCCGACTTGTTTTACCGTCTGTCGGTTTTCCAGATAACGTTACCCGCTTTGCGCGAGCGGAAAAAAGATATCGGACCGTTAGCAAAAAACTTTATCAGCTATTTTTCGGCAAAGGTCAATAAAAAGATAACTGGTTTTAGTGCTGGATTTTTGACACAGTTGGAATCGTACGAATGGCCGGGTAATGTACGTGAGTTAAAAAATGTAATTGAACGCGCCATTATTTTATGCGACGGGACTGAACTTGACGAAAGCTTACTGCCTTTTGAAATCGCCGAGCGTAAACAAGTTAACGATAACACCGGCCACACTGCTTTCGACATGGCAGCCATCGAAAAAATGCATATTCAGCGGGTGCTTAACCACGCGCATGGCAATAAAGCCGAGGCCGCACGGTTATTAAACATCGGTATAGCAACGCTTTACCGTAAACTAAACGAGTATAAGCTGGACTAAGTAATTATTGCTATCTTTAAAAAATAGTATATTTAAACTTTAGATACCCTATTATTAGTTAAACGTATATCTAAAACGGGACGCTACCTTCAAATGAAGAACACTACACCTAAACGTATCATTATTTTTGATGATGATAAGGACATATTGGCTATCTGTACATATATTTTAGAAGAACGCGACTGGCAGGTACATACTTTTAGTAACTGCGATGATATCGAACATAAAGTGGACGGCATAAGGCCTCATGTGATATTGATGGATAACTGGATACCCGATGTTGGCGGTATTACAGCAACCCAGCTCCTTAAAAAATCCGACACGTTGAAAAACATCCCGGTTATTTATTTTTCGGCCAATAATGATATCCAAACTTTGGCAGCCCAGGCTGGTGCCGATAGTTTTTTGGCCAAGCCATTTGGTATTGACGAGCTAATGCATGCTATAGACAGCGTTGTAGTGCAGCCTTCAGCTTAAAACTTCCTCTAATATTTGGTGCGACTGGATATTGCCAAAGTTCTCAATGTGCAGCGTATAATAAAGCAACAACTTTTCTATCAGGTAGCGCCGCTCATCATTGCTTAGTTTTAACTGTTCAAGGCCATCAAACGATGCTTGTAATAACAGATTGAAATTTTGTGTATGCGGTGCAGATAGGTATAACGTATGGGCGGGTTTGTAACGTTTAAATAGCCCTTCTTTCAAATCAAAAAAGTCAGCGTCGGCATCCTGGTTTACTTCAGGGTAAAAACCCATATAGCGGGTAAGTTTGAGTAAGAATAACAGGTGGAAATTAGCTACCCCACTTTGCTGATGTTCCAGCCACTCCACGCCATGAAAAATAAAGCCAAATAAGTTTTCATCAGTAGCCTGGTGCTTTACCGCCTTGTATAGTACCTCGTTCAAAAACATGACTATGGCGGTCTTTACCGTATCGTAAGGGATGCTTTGTAAAATGGGATCGGTCTTTACTTCGGATACGCGTTGTAAATTACCGCCCGCTTTATGGTAAACCACCATATCCAGTAAATAAAGCGGTTGCAGCATGTTGCGGTGTATTTTTGCGCGCGGCTTTTTTACGCCGTTTATGATATAGGATTGCAGTCCGAATTTTTCGGTAAATACTTGTACAATAACACTGCTTTCGCCATAGTTGGTAGTTTTAAAAACAATGCCCCGGGTTTTGTGCAGCATGGCGTTAATTGAACAGATTGATCAGTTTGGGCAAAAGGATAACGCAACCAACAATCACAGCAAATATAGCGGTAATGGTTACCGCCGCCGCCGATACATCTTTTACATACCCGGCTTTGGGGTTAAACTCCGGCGAAACCAGGTCGGTCAGCGCCTCGATGGCCGTGTTCAGCAGCTCGGCGCTAAGCACCAGTGCCACACACAGGGCTATCCATATCCATTCGGTAACACTCACATGTAGGTACCATGCTAAAAGCGTAGCCATAACCGTAATTACTAAATGGATGCGGAAATTTAATTGCGTATTAAACGCATAGCCAAAGCCCTTAAACGCATAGCCAAAACTTTTAAGTACCTTTTTCATCTCGGCAATAATTTAAAACCAAATTAGCAATTTGTCACAATATCGTTCAATAAATACAGTATTTACGCAAATTTCGTAGTTTTACCGCCTCTTGATCGAATTGACGCGCCAATGGTTTGGAAAAAACTTGCTCACCTTATTCTTAAAAACCGTTTAATCATCCTGCTGGCCGTATTGGTATTTAGCGCTTTTATGGCTTTTGAAGCCAGCAAGGTGCGCCTTACTTATAATGCCGGTAAAATATTGCCGGTTACTGATTCTGCTTACATCCGTTTTACCCAGTTCCGCAAAACCTTTGGCGAAGATGCCACGGCCATGGTCATTGGCATTGAGGCGCCTGATCTGTTTCAAAAAGATCTGTTTAACGATTGGTATGCCCTGGGCAACAGTATCAAAAAAACGAAGGGCATAACGGCGGTAGTTTCCATCGCCAATATTTACAAACTCCAGAAGGATACCCTGGCCCATGCTTTTGTTTTAAAGCCATTAATGACTAAGTTGCTGCCCACACAACAGGCCGTGGATAGTATAAAGCAGCAAATTTTAGCGCAGCCATTTTACAGCCAGCTTATTTTAAGCCAAAACCACCAGGCTACAGTAATGGCCATTACGCTCGACCCTAAAGTGGTAAATACCCCAGCCCGCGGCAAAATATTGGATACTATATTACAAAAAGCTAATGGTTTTCATCGGGCACACCCGGTAAATATTCATTACTCCGGTCAACCTTATATCCGCACTATAGTGAGCAACCTCGTATCGCGCGAGTTTGTGCTTTTTTTAGGCTTGTCAATAGGCATTACCGCGATCATCCTGCTGCTGTTCTTCCGCTCCGTATATTCGGTTATCTTCCCGGTTATCGTGGTGATATTGGGCGTGATGTGCAGCCTGGGGTTATTGGTATTAAAGCATTACGACATCACCCTGCTTACCGGTATCATCCCGCCGCTCATCGTGATCATCGGGATACCCAACAGCATTTTTATCCTCAATAAATATTACCGCGAGTTTGGCCTTACCGGCGATAAAATGCAGGCATTGCATACCGTGATCGAAAAAACGGGTATCACCACCTTTATCGCCAACGTTACCACGGCCATAGGTTTTGGCGTATTGTGCTTTACCAATAGCCAGATATTAACGGAGTTTGGTTTGGTGGCATCTATCAGCATTATGGTAACCTTCGCGCTTACGCTGATACTGATCCCCATTATTTTTAGTTACCTGCCTGATCCAGGCGCGAAGCAAAGCGGTATCAAGGACCGCCGCTTTATGCAACAGCTATTGCTCAAGGTTGATTTTCTGGTTCATAACCGCCGCAGGCTTATTTACGCCGGTACCGTTATTATCTTATTAGTAGGCGGCTATGGCCTATCGCGCATTGTGGTGAACAGTTATATTGTTGACGACCTGCCCCAGGACAGCAGCACCATACGCGACCTGCGCTTTTTTGAGCACAATTTTGAAGGGGTGCTACCCATGGATGTGAGTATTGACACCCGGCATAAAAACGGCGTGATGAACCTTGGTGTAGTAAACAAAATTAACAGGCTCGAAGATATGATATCGGCGTACCCGGAGTTTAACCGGTCGATATCGCTTACCCAGGTGCTTAAATACTCCACTCAGGCTTTTTATGGCGGCGATACCAACTACTACCGTATCCCCAATAGCATGGAGCAGAACTTTATTTTGAGCTACGCGGCCAACTCGGGCAAAAATAACAACATGCTGCACAATTACCTGGACAGCAATAAACAGGTTACGCGCGTTAGTTTCCAGATGGCGGATATCGGTTCAAAAAAATTGAATGCGCTGTTCAGCGAACTTCAGCCACGTATCGATTCGATTTTTAACCCTGCAAAATACCATGTGGAGCTAACCGGCTCGAGCGTGATATTTGTAAAGGGCGCTAATTACATGGTTAAAAACCTGTATCAAAGCCTGGCCCTGGCCATCGCGTTGATCGCCATTGTGATGTGGATATTATTCAGGGGATTCAAAATGGTAGCTATCTCCATTTTACCTAACCTGATACCCCTGGTGATCACCGCCGGGCTGATGGGCTTTTTGGGCATCCCGCTAAAACCATCTACCATTTTGATATTCAGTATCGCGATGGGGATATCATCCGACCAGACGATCTACTTTTTGACCCGTTACCGGCAGGAGCTAAGCCAGGGCGGTAAAACCATCTCGCAGATCGTATCCGATACTATACACGAAACAGGCATCAGCATGATCTATATCGCCACCATCCTGTTCTTTGGTTTTGGGATATTTGCCGCTTCCACCTTTGGCGGTACGGTGGTATTGGGTATACTATTATCTTTCACCTTGCTTACCGCCATGATCTGTAACCTTACCTTACTGCCAGCATTTTTACTGAGCTTTGAAAAGAGCATCTTGGGTAAAAAGGGTGCGATTGCAATGGATGCTGCCGCGCAGGATATTTGAACAAGCTGGCTGACCAAGTTTAACACCCTGGGCTTAATTATTTTCATGATGCTTAAGCCTACCTTTCTTTGCAAATTCTGTATATATTATTAACTTTTTATATAAAATCGTTTGCAAATGTCTTTATATCATAAATCGATATTTGAGCTTTAATCGCATTTTTTAAATTAATTTAAAAGAAACATTATATTTTAATATAAAGATATTTTGTATTTTTACGTTAATTATATTAGATAATTATTTTACTCACAGACGAAAGATCTTTCGTCCGACTTCATATCGCAGTAGGAAGCCTTAAAATAGTTCGCACTAACATTGCTAACAAGTTAAGATTAAACTTACCCCCCTAATGACCAGCAAGCAAATCATCATCAGTAAAAAAGAACAGGAGCTGAGGTTATTAGAGACAGTAATTACCAACACTACAGATGCCATACTAATAACTGAGGCAATCCAACTAAATGAGCCGGGGCCACGGGTTATATATGTGAACGAAGCATTTACGCGGATGACCGGTTATGCTGCCGGTGAAATTATTGGGAAAACTCCCCGCATTTGACAGGGACCAAAATCGGATAGAAAGGAATTAGATCGGTTGAGGGAGGCACTTGAAAAATGCATGCATTGCGAAATAACACTTACTAACTATAAAAAGAATGGCGACGAGTTTTTCATTAATATTTTAGTTAGCCCGGTTTTTGATAATGAGGGCACTTGTACGCATTTTGTAGCCATTGAGCGCGACATAACCGAACGGAGAAAAACAGCACAGCACATTGAACAACTGAACGAACGTTTTTCGCTCATTTCAAAAATAACACATGATGCTTTATTTGAGTGGAATTTTGAAAAAAAAGAAATTTGGTGGAGCGAAAGCCATTTTACAATGTTTGGCTTTAACCCATCACTGCCTTACCCATCCCGTGAAGAATGGTTGTTAAAACTACATCCTGAAAGCCAAAAACTTATAGAAAATATTGTAAATGATATAGCGCACAATGGCTTAAACAATTGGCAATACGAGATATACTATTATAAACCCGACCGTACTACAGGGGTCTTATTGCACCGGGGCTTTGTTATGCGCAATGAACAGCAACAACCCGTGAGGATGTTAGGGTCATATATCGACATTACCCAGCAAAAGAACGAAGAATTGCAAAAAGGGTTATTGGCAGATATTAGCGTGCTGTTTACCGTGGTTTTAAGCCTCAAAGAGGTTTTGGATAGTGTTTTAAAACGACAGGTTGAATTTGGCGATTTTGCTATGGCCGAAATCTGGATAACCTCGACCGATCAAAGAAAAATAAAACTAACGTCAAAATTTGGAAAGACCGCCGAAGCTTTGTTGTTTTTTGAGGAATGCGCAGACGTTAAAGACTTTAAGCCTGGCGAAGGGTTGGTGGGCATAACCTGGCAGACCCAAGCGATCGAGTTTTGGGATGATATAGCCGAAAATACTTACTTTATACGAAGAGGGGCTGCTAAAAAAGCGGGCATAAGGTCAGCTTATGGTATTCCTTTATTTAACAGTGCCGATGTTGTAGGCGTTTTGGTACTGGGGTTAAAAAGCAAAAAAAAGTCGGAGTTACTATTTAATGCTTTGTTAAAGAGCTTAAGCTTGAATTTGGGTTCTGCCATTAGGCGCAAACAATTGGAAGATGAATTGCATCAAGTTTTTAATTCGGCGCCCGATGTAATATGCATTGCAGGAACAGATGGCTATTTCAAAAAAGTTAATCCGGCCCTGTGTGATATTTTAGGATACACCGAACAAGAGTTATTGAGCAAGCCACTAATTGCCTACATTCACCCTGATGACCAGGAAAAAACCGCGGTCGAATTTAACTCACTAAGTGAAAGTAAGTTAACTTTTAATTTTGAAACCCGGAGCGTAACAAAATCGGGCAAAACAAAATGGATGGCATGGACATCAACACCGGCATCAGAAGATGGCTTGCTTTTTTGTGTGGCCCGGGATATCACTGATAAAAAGGAACTGGAGGAGTTGCTTTTAAAAACAACAAATTTGGCTCGTATTGGCGGATGGGAAATAGATCTGCTAAAAAATACCCTTTATTGGTCGGCTATTACTAAAGAGATACACGAGGTTCCGCCCGATTATGAGCCGGATGTAGACACCGCAATTAATTTTTATAAAGAGGGCAGCGACAGGTCAAAAATTATCGAAAAAATGCAAACCATCATTGAAACCGGTACGCCGACCGATGAAGAATTGCGGATAATTACGTTGACCGGAAAAATTAAATGGGTGCGTGTAATTGCCGAAGCAGATTTTGTTGATCATAAATGCGTTAGGGTATATGGTAGTTTCCAGGATATTGATGTGCGAAAAAGGGCCGAGTTAGTTGCCTTAAATGCATTAGAGGATAAGAATACGATTTTAGAAAGTATTGGGGATGCCTTTTTTGCAGTAGATAAAAACTGGGTAGTAACCTATTGGAACAAAATGGCCGAAAAGCTACTGGGTAAGCCAAAGGATGATGTGCTGCAAGCTAATTTGTGGGAGGTGTTTTCAGATTCGGTGGGATCCATTTCCTATCAAATGTACCATCAGGCAATTAATACCGGTCAGGCCGTTCATTTTGAAGATCATTACGCCCCCCTTAAAAAATGGTACGAAATAAGTGCGTACCCTTCTACCGCTGGTTTATCGGTTTACTTTGTAGACATTACTGATCGTAAGGCCCTAAATATTCTCTTATCAGAATCAGAAAAGAGATACAGCGAATTATTTCAGCTAAGTCCGATGCCAAAATGGGTATATGACGTGCAAACATTGCGGTTTTTGGATGTTAATGTGGCCGCAATACAACATTACGGATACAGCCTTAAAGAGTTTTTATCTATGACGATAAGGGATATCAGGCCGGTAGGCGATTCAACTACACTTGATAAAGCATTGGCAATTAATGAAAAGTCACAACAATTTACGTCGAAAGGTATTTTTACCCACCAAAAAAAGAACGGCGAACTTATGCAAGTTGATATCCAAAGTAACGCCATACAATACAAAGGCAAAAGCGCTAAGGTTATTATTGCTAACGATATAACAGAAAGGTTAAACTATATCAAAGCCATTGAGGATCAGAATAAAAAATTCCGCGAGGTATCCTGGATGCAATCGCACGTCATCAGGGCACCGCTAGTTCGCATGATGGGCCTTATTGATCTAATTAGAAGTAGCACAGATGACAGTAGTGAAAAAGAGTTGATGATGGAGTACCTGCTATCATCGGCAAACGAGCTTGACGAAGTGATTAGGGATATAACCGACATTAGCAGCACAAACACTGAGGATAACCCTTGAAAACAGTAAAGCCTCCATATCGGAAGGGGGCTTTTACTAACCAACTATAAACCTAAATTATGAGAAGAACCGTAGTGGGCATGCAGGTCATCGTCCGGCGCTTGGTTTATTATTCCTTATATAATAATTATTTTTTCATTATAAAGCGTACATTTAAATGATCAACAATTAAACCGCACAATGGAAAAAATAGTTAAACTTTTAGAAAAGATCAGTTATAAAGGGAGATCGCCAAGGGTATTAACCGAATTTGGGAAGCACTGGGCCAAATACGAACGGAAACGACAAATATTTAATACCAAGTTTCAGTTTAAGCCAACAGCCATTGTACTATGCGAGTATACCGAGCACGTACAGCAGGCTATTAAAATAGCCAAAGCGTTTGATTACGATATCAGGGTCCGCTCGGGCGGGCACGACCATGAGGGCGAATGTTCGGGCACAGACACGATATTGATCGACCTATCGAAAATGAACAAGGTAAAAGTGGATAAAGAGGCCGGCGTTGCCCGCATAGGCCCAGGCAATCCGTTTGATAAATTGATACCCAAGCTTGCAAAAAAAGATGTATGTGTGCCGCATGGCACATGCGGCACCGTTAATATTGCCGGTTTTATCATGGGCGGCGGCTGGGGGCCATGGACCCGTATCCACGGTATGTGCTGCGAAAGCCTGGTAGGTGCAACCATTGTGTTAGGCAACGGCGAAGCCTTAGTACTAACGCCGGACTGCGAACAAAAAGAATTGCTATGGGCTTTACGTGGTGGCGGCGGCATGAGCTACGGTATAGTTACCGAGTTGGTGATCAAAACGTTTCCGCTGCCTAAAACAACTATTAAATTTAACGCGGTGTGGCAATATACCCCTGCATTTACCGTGTTAAAACGTTGGGAAGACTGGATAGCCCCTGATAACAACCCGCAGCTTATCGGCACCAACCTGATGATCATGGCTATCCCAAAGCCTAAAAAGCCGGTGCCAATTAAGGAAGCAGTACATGCCTGCACCTTCTTTGGTTATTTTGCAGGATCAAAAGAAGAACTGCACCAGCATATGAAGGTGTGGTTTGCCGATATGGTGCCAACTACGGTAACCATCATCCCTCCGGGTATTGCCAATGATGGAAAAGCGGAGCCCCATACCTTTGGCTCCTGGGACAGGCTAACCGCCAACAGCCCTTTATTGGGGCGTAACAGGCCATCATTGGGTGCTAAAACCGTATTTAAGCTAAGCGACCTGGATAAGCCGGGTTTATTACATGCCGAATATATACCACCGGATGTTGATGACCCGGCACCGCACAAAATAACATCGCGCTTTACAGCCGAAAATGGCTGGAACGATAAGGGCCGCGAATCGCTGATCAGCAGTTTACAATCAGATTTGTTGTTTGACGAAGGCGAGAAAGCGGGCTTGCTTTGCTACGTTACCCTGGGCGCTATTACGGGGCAGTACTATAAAAAGTATAAAGACCCGGGCTTTCCGGGGGGCAGTGCATTCCCATACAAAAAACGCCGTTACACCATTCAATACCAGGCCTGGTGGGACCAGGGCGAAGCAGATATTAAATTGGGTAAAGAATACAATGTACACGAATACACCAACCGCGCCGAAGACTGGATAGCCGACTGCCGCAAACGCGATTTCCCGGAGACCGATGGTGCCTTTATTAGCTTTAAAGATGCCGGCGTGCCTACCCGCACCTACTTTTTGCAAAGCTACGATCAGCTCAAGAAGATAAAAGAAAAATACAGCAAAGACCCAAATAACAGGTTTAGAACCAGAAAAACGATAATTTAAAAAACGTTATGCGAAAGGTGGCCGCAAGGTGGGTTACTGAATCCCAAAAACCTATAAAACAGTAAAGCCTCCTGATGGGCAGGAGGCTTTTACTAACCAATTATAAACCTAAATTATGAGAAGAGCTGTAGGAGAAGGGGTCGAACCTTCACAGAGTGGTTATTCTTATTGCTAAGAGTTTCCCAAGATCTCCGCCACCGCGACAAGGAGGTGTGTCTGCCAAATTTCACCACCCTACAGGATCGTTGTTTTAATTCCGTTTCTCGATCGGAATTGCTGTTGGGGAAGGAGTCGAACCTTCATGGAGTAGTTAGCCCGCTTCGGGTTTCCTATGATCTCCGCCACCGCGACAAGGAGGTGTGTCTGCCAAAAGTTTCACCACCCAACAATATATTTCTTTAAGAACAAGTTAGCTTTTTAGGTTATTGCTTGATACAAATTTAACACGGTTATCAATCCATTGCAAATATTTTAACAAAATATTTGTATTTTTATACAATTTTTAATTAAACTTGTATTTAGATAAACATTTAAGAATTTATGTCACACAAAAAAGCCCAGAATTTAGAAATTGATAATTTGGATATCCAAATTTTATCAATATTGATGAAGAATGCGACCACTCCTTACACCGAGATCGCTAAAGATCTGATCGTTTCTGGCGGAACTATCCACGTTCGTATGAAAAAGCTCGAAGAGATGGGGGTGATTAAAGGCGCCAACCTGGAGGTTGATCCGCAAAAGCTGGGGTATGACATTTGTGCTTTTTTGGGTATCTACCTGGAGAAGGGTTCGCAGTATAACGAAGCTGTTAAACAACTCAAAAACATTAAAGAGATCGTTGAGCTGCATTACACCACCGGCGGCTGGAGCATTTTCGCTAAAATTGTTTGCCACGATACCAACCACCTGCGCGAGGTATTGAACGAGCAAATACAGAGCGTAAAGGGCATTCAGCGTACAGAAACGTTCATTTCGCTTGAAGAGAGCATTAAAAGGCAAATAACGCTTGATTAAACCCTTACTTAAATTTGCCTTTAAGCGCGGCTAATTTAATAGCCATATCCGTTTCCGGGATGTGCCTGTCTTGCTGTTTTTGAGCAACAGGTGCAGGCTTTTTAATAAAGTCTTTTTTTATCGCGGGTTCCCGCACTTCGTTCTCTTTCATGGATAGTGAAATACGTTTTCGGTCAATGTCTACACCGGTAACGGTTACTTTTACTTTTTGGTTCACCTTTAAAACCTCGTTAGGATCTTTAATGTAACGGTTGGTTATCTGGCTCAAATGCACCAATCCATCCTGGTGAACGCCGATATCCACAAAAGCGCCAAAATTTGTAATATTCGTAATTACGCCGGGTAATTGCATCCCAACTTTCAGGTCGCTCACCGCGTTTACGCCCTCGGTAAAACTAAAAGCTTCAAATTGTTCGCGAGGGTCGAGACCGGGTTTGGCCAGTTCGGCCATGATATCGTTAAGTGTTGGTAAGCCAACTGTGGCCGTCACGTACTTTTGCAGCGATATGCGTTTACGCAGCTGATCGTCCTGCATCAGGTCTTTTACTTTACAACCCATGTCCTTTGCCATTTGCTCAACTAAGGCATAACTTTCGGGATGCACGGCGCTAGAGTCTAACGGGTTATCTGCATTGCGGATACGCAGGAAACCTGCGGCCTGCTCAAATGCCTTGTCGCCCAAGCGGGCTACTTTTTTCAGATCAAACCGTTTTTTGAATGCGCCGTTCTGATTGCGGTACTCCACAATGTTTTGCGCTAATTGCGGACCGAGACCCGACACGTAAGCCAATATCTGTTTGGAGGCGGTGTTTAACTCCACGCCAACAGCGTTCACGCAACTCATCACGGTATCATCCAAACTGGTTTGCAGTTTGGTTTGGTCAACATCGTGCTGATACTGGCCTACGCCGATGGATTTTGGATCGATCTTCACTAACTCCGCCAATGGGTCGATCAACCTACGACCAATTGATACCGCGCCGCGAACGGTGATATCCTTATCGGGAAACTCCTCGCGTGCTACGTCGGATGCGGAATAGATAGATGCCCCGCTCTCGTTCACCATTACGATGGTAACGCCCGGAATGTTTAACCCACGCACAAACGTTTCGGTTTCACGGCCGGCGGTGCCGTTGCCAATAGCAATAGCTTCGATATGGTGTTTTTCGCAAAGGTGTTTCAAGGTCTTTTCGGCTTCGGTAACGCCGCCTGCGCCGGTGTGCGGGTAAATGGTGGTATTATCGGCGAGTTGGCCTTGCGCGTCGAGGCAGACCACTTTGCAGCCAGTTCGGAAACCGGGATCAATAGCCATAACTCTTTTTTGTCCAAGCGGCGCACCAAGCAATAACTGACGCACATTTTCGGCGAATACTTTAATGGCTTCTTCATCCGCTTTCTTTTTAGTGAGTAAACGCACTTCGGTCTCCATTGATGGTTTGAGCAAGCGTTTGTAGCCGTCGGCAACAGCCAGACTAACCTGCGTTGCCGCGTCGTTACGGCCTTTTACAAATAGGTTCTCTAAAGCACCGATGGCATCCTCTTCGGGTGGCAGTAGGTCGAGGTATAGTATCTCTTCCTTTTCGCCGCGGCGCATGGCCAGTATCCGGTGCGATGGCGCCGACTTTACCGGCTCACTCCAGTCAAAATAATCCTTGTATTTAATGCCTTCCTGCTCCTTGCCGGGGACTACCTTGCAGTTAAAGTTGCCTTTCTCCACAAACAGCCTGCGCACTTTATCCCTTGCTTCCACGCTTTCGCTGATGTGCTCGGCAATGATATCCCTTGCGCCAGCCAGTGCCTCTTCGGTAGTGTTTACGCCTTTCTCCTCGCTGATGTATTTATCCGCTTCCAATTGCAGGTCAAGCCTGCCTTGCTCAAAAATAATGTCGGCCAAAGGCTGCAAGCCTTTTTCGCGGGCGGCAGTTGCGCGGGTTTTACGTTTGGGACGGTACGGTAAATAGATATCCTCCAACAGCGTCATGCTCTCGGCGGCCGCAATAGCTTTGCTTAATTCGGGCGTTAGCTTGCCCATATCCGTCAACGATTTGATGATGGCTTCTTTGCGTTTATCCAGGTCCCGCAGTTGTTGTATCCTGTCGCGGATGGCAGCCACGGCAACCTCGTCCAATGCGCCGGTTGCTTCTTTACGGTAACGCGATATAAAAGGAACGGTACCGCCTTCGTCTAAAAGGCCGACAGTGGCACTAACCTGTTTTTCGGCAATAGAAAGTTCGGAAGCTATTTTTTTATAGTGGGATATCATTGGGCTAAATTGAGGCTACTAATTTGGCGGGATTGCGGGGAAATCACAAAAATGGTTTTCAACAAAAATACGGGTAATGAATAAATAGTACTAATTTCAACAATGGTAAAGAATTAACATGATTGACACTAAAGGATGGCATATAAATCTTGAGTCACTCACCGATTACGAAACGGGCGGTTGGGTTGATGACTATTTTGTAGAGACAGATGATAAGAAATATGGTGTTTACATCTACAACATTGACGAATGCAGCATGAATGCTTATAGAGGACAATTTGCTCTATTTACGGACAAAGCAAAGCCACAGCTTATCCTAAACTCTCCAAAAAACTTGATTGAGTTTGCGTTTAGCAACACCGTTGATTATGCGCCAATATCAAGCTTTATAATTTTAAAAATAATAGCATCCGGCAAGTTCAATTTCCCTTTTTTATTTATCAAGCCTGATGAAAAAGCATTCTCCTTTATCAAGTCGGACTACACATCGCTTTATTACGGCTTTAATGAAATAGAAAAAGATAAGATCGCATTAAGAGAAACGGCACCAAAAGAATTAAGAAGGATAAACCAAAATAGAGAAGGCGAAGTTTTTGACATTTCGAATCTCACTTGGTTTGACCTGGCAAATTTTGACAATGTATTAGCTATCTATGAAAAAATGCCAGAATAGAAAAAGCCCTGTCACTTACTCTCCACCAACCTGACCAAACTTTTCTCCACCCCCTTAACCAGCATCCGCAAAAACAAGCCGCAATCTTTAGGTGAGTCATCGGCGCAGGTTTCTATATCATCAACCACGTAGGTTTGGCCTCTGCTTTTAAAGGCCCAGGCCCAGCCGCCCAGGTTGCCGTGGTTTTCTATCTCACCGTGCTCAATGATGAGGTCGGGTTTTTGTGAGATGGGTTGGCCTTTGTTCCAGCACACCAGCCGGTAGCCTTTGACGTTGCTGATCCAGTCAATGCGGATCAACTGGGTTGCTGACTTTGCCACGAGCACATTCTCGTCCCATTTATTTACTAACGGGTAGATCTGGCCGCGGGTTTTGGCGGTCAGTTGTTTTTGCAGGGCAAGTTCAGCTGCCGAGCTATAGGGTATGCTCACGATGCGGCCCTTTTGGTCGAGCCAGATATCGCCGTTAAAGGCGCCGCCCACCAGGCCAAACCTAAAATCGTGCTCAAACACATCGGCATCTTTAAAAGAGGCCAAACGGGTTTTGAACGAAGCGTCGAACAGGGTTTTGTAATAGGCCACAAATTGTTGAGCGTTGGTGATATCGGGCACCGGGTTTTTGCGCTTGATGGGATAAACGATGAGGCGCGATAACTCCTGGGCCTTGTCAGCCTTGATAAGCGCTACAATTTCGCGGTACCTTTTCAGGATGTCGGCCGGTACTTCGGCAGCCTGACTGGTACTGGCAAGCAACAAAAAAGCCATGATGTAAACTAGAGGTTTGATCATGGCTTTCATTATCGGGGGTAGCTTGGATTATTTAGCTACATACATTACTTCTTTAACGGCTTTGATCACGCGCTCAGGGTTTGGTAAATATTCCTGGATCAGCGTTGGGGCGTAAGGCAAAGGTACATCGCCGCCCATGATACGTAAGATAGGCGCGTCCAAATAATCAAACGCGTCTTTTTGTACTTTAAAGGCAACTTCTGTCGCGATAGAGCCTAATGGCCAGCTTTCTTCTACGATCACCAAACGGTTTGTTTTTTTAACCGACGCGATCACGGTAGGGTAATCGATCGGGCGAACAGTACGCAGGTCGATCACTTCGGCGCTGATACCTTCTTTAGCCAATTCGGCAGCAGCGGCAATAACCACTTTCATGATCTTACCAAAACCAACTAAGGTAACATCGGTACCTTCGCTTACTACTTTGGCTTTACCTATTTCAATATAGTAGGTTTCTTCGGGCACTTCGCCTTTATCGCCATACATTAACTCCGACTCCATAAAAATAACCGGATCGGGATCAAGGATAGCTGATTTTAATAAACCTTTGGCATCGTACGGGTTTGACGGAACAACCACTTTTAAACCAGGGCAGTTGGCATACCAGTTTTCAAAGCATTGGCTGTGTTGCGAGCTTAACATACCCGCGTTGCCTGTAGGGCCACGGAATACGATGGGTACCGAAAACTGGCCGCCGCTCATCGACATTATTTTTGCTGCACCGTTGATGATCTGGTCAATAGCTACTAACGAGAAGTTGAACGTCATAAATTCAACGATCGGGCGCAGGCCGTTCATAGCCGAACCGATAGCGATACCGGCAAAACCCAACTCAGATATAGGCGTATCAATAACACGCTTGGCACCAAACTCATCCAGCATACCCTGACTAACTTTGTAAGCGCCATTGTACTCGGCAACTTCTTCGCCCATCAGGTAAATATTTTCGTCTTTACGCATTTCTTCGTTCATTGCTTCGCGAAGTGCCTCTCTGAATTGTATTTCTCTCATTATGTTGTTAGATCATGTGTTTTTAGCGTTGCAAATATAATGAGTAATGTTTATAATGCAACTGCTGTAAGCGGCAGTTATCGTTAATTTTTGTATGAAATTATCGTGCTTTCGCGGATCATTTATTCGGTTAAAAAAACAGGCTGCGTGATCGGCGGGATAACGCTGTTAGCCAGCGCCTTTTCGAACAATAAGTTAATGGCTTTGCGACCTTCGGTACCCAGGTCGATAGAGTATTGGTTAACGTACAGGTCGATGTGTTTATACATCACCTCTTCGCTCATTTCCTGT
>Ga0206971_10114_pt1 | contig 29932 bp, 27 predicted proteins | sample Alteio_BWOrgHeat_85_FD_152917 | JGI IMG/M metagenome (GOLD analysis project Ga0206971, IMG submission 152917) | Enriched cells from forest soil in Barre Woods Harvard Forest LTER site, Petersham, Massachusetts, United States -... | ecosystem: Environmental > Terrestrial > Soil > Temperate forest >...
CGGCGATATCCAGGTTGATGCTGCTGACGATCGGATGATCGTTTATTTTCTTGGTGACGCTGCGTAGTACAACGTTAGCCATAAATCAGGTGCGGCTTCTGGGCGAACTGGTGGCGCTGGCCTCCGGGTTTTTATTGGTGGCGTAATAGTCTTGAAGCGACTGAACGGTCACGCGGCCTTCGCGCATCCCGCGGATTCCAGCCAGAGCCGCGCGGGCGGCGGCAAGAGTGGTGACGATCGGAACGTTGTATTGGAGAGCGGCTTGTCGGATAGTGAATCCTTCCGAATGCGAGCGGCGGCCTGAAGGCGTATTAATCACCAGAACAACCTCGCGGTTTTTAATAACGTCCGCGACGTTCGGCCGTCCTTCGGTCAACTTGAGCACGGTCCGGACTTCTAGGCCTTGCTGGCGCAAATAGGCGGCGGTCGATCCCGTCGCAAAAAGGTCAAATCCCAATTTGGAAAGTTCCTTGGCGATCTGAGCGCCCGGCTGTTTATCTCGATCCGTCAAACTTAAGAGCACGCCTCCGCTTTTCGGCAGCTGCGAACCGGCCGCGGACTGGGACTTGGCAAAAGCTCTCGCAAAATCCTGATCGATGCCCATGACTTCCCCGGTCGAGCGCATCTCCGGACCGAGGACCGCGTCCACACCAGGGAAGCGCGACCACGGAAGCACGGCTTCTTTCACCGCCGTCCAAGGCATCTTCGGTCCCTCTTTGAGGAGAGTTGCCGGCAATAAATCCTTAAGTTTTCGTCCGACCATGAGCTTGGCCGCAATTTTGGCAAGTGGAATTCCGGTCGCCTTGGAAACAAAAGGCACCGTACGGCTGGCGCGCGGGTTGGCTTCTAAAATGTAGATGATGCCTTCGCGAATCGCGAATTGAATGTTCATGAGACCGCGCACATTCAGGCCCTTGGCCAACTCTTCGGTGTATTGCTTGAGCGTCACCAGATCTTTCGCCGAAAGTGTTCGTGGCGGCAGCACACAGGCGGAATCGCCGGAGTGAATGCCGGCTTCCTCAATGTGTTCCATGATTCCACCTATATAGGTATCCGTCCCGTCGCAAAGGGCGTCCACGTCCAGCTCGATCGCGTTATCTAAAAATTTGTCGATGAGGATCGGATGCTCGGGAGAAACGCGCGTGGCGCGGGCAATATAGTCCGCCAGCATCGCTTCGTCATACACCACTTCCATTGCCCGGCCACCCAGAACGTAGCTGGGCCGCACCATGACGGGGTAGGTGATACGCTCAGCAGCCGCGCGCGCTTCCTCAAAAGAGCGTGCGGTTCCGTTAGGCGCCTGAGGAATGCCCAACTTCGTTAGCAGTACGCCAAAACGCTTACGGTCTTCCGCCAGATCAATAGAGTCCGGAGAAGTCCCAAGAATTTTAACGCCGGCTTTTTCCAGCGGTATCGCCAGGTTAAGCGGAGTCTGTCCGCCGAACTGGACGATGACCCCTTCCGGTTTCTCTTTCTCGACAATATTGAGTACATCTTCGAGCGTGAGCGGCTCGAAGTAAAGTTTATCGGAGGTATCGTAATCCGTCGACACCGTCTCCGGGTTGCAGTTCACCATGAGCGTTTCAAATCCGTCTTCCTTCAAAGCCATCACCGCATGCACGCAGCAATAGTCGAATTCGATGCCCTGACCGATTCGGTTGGGCCCCCCACCCAGGATCATGACTTTGCGCCGATCGCTGGGAATGATTTCGTCTTCCTCTTCGTAGGTGGAGTAATAGTAAGGCGTATAGGCCTGAAACTCCGCGGCGCAGGTGTCGACGGACTTGTAAGTCGGAATAATCTTTTCTTTTTCACGCCATTGGCGGACATCGTGCTCCGTGACTTTGCGCAAGAATGCAATTTGATAATCCGAAAACCCGTGCCGCTTGGCTTCGAGCAACAGGTCATGGGACAAGGGATTTTTGGGCGCCGACAAAATGGCCTTCTCGCAATCCAGAATTTCTTCGATCTGGTGAATAAACCAGGGGTCAATCTTGGACCAATCGACGATGTCCGCCGCGCGCAGACCCGCTTTAAGCGCCGCCCGGATATAGAAGATGCGATCGCAGTTCGGCACGCGAATTCGGTCGCGCAAGAGATCCATGAGACGATCTTTTTCGGCGGCCGGCGTATCTTGGATCGTGATTAAGCCTTCGCCCGGGCTCTTTTTATCCGCGCCAAGACCTTGAGATCCGATTTCCAGACCACGCAGAGCCTTCTGGAGAGCTTCTTTGAAGGTGCGGCCGAGGGCCATGACTTCGCCGACGGATTTCATGGCGGTATTAAGCGTCTGATCCGCGGCAGTGAATTTTTCAAAAGCAAAGCGCGGGATCTTAACCACCGTGTAATCGATCGTCGGCTCGAAGGAAGCCGGAGTCTTTTTCGTAATATCGTTGGGGAGTTCATCCAGCCGGAATCCGACGGCCAGAAGCGCCGCGATTTTGGCGATCGGAAATCCCGTGGCTTTCGAAGCTAGGGCGGAGGATCGCGAGACGCGAGGATTCATTTCGATAACAACCCGATCCCCATTCTCGGGATTGACGGCAAATTGGATGTTCGATCCTCCAGTTTCGACGCCGATCGCACGAATGCAGGTGAAGGCGTCGTCTCTCATGGCTTGGTATTCGCGATCGGTGAGCGTCTGAATGGGCGCGACTGTGATGGAATCTCCCGTGTGAACACCCATGGGATCAAAATTTTCAATTGAGCAGATGATCACGCAGTTATCCGCGGAGTCGCGCATGACTTCGAGCTCGAATTCTTTCCAGCCAAGCACGGATTGTTCCATGAGGACTTCGCCCACAGGACTGGCTTCGAGCCCGCGGCGTAGCGCTTCCAAGAGTTCATCTTTGGTATAGACGATCGCTGATCCGATTCCGCCCAACGTAAAGGAGGGACGCAGAATGATCGGGAAACCGAGGCTGCGGGAAATTTCTTCGCCCTCGGAAATGGAGCGGGCATACCCGCTCTTCGGGACTTTCAATCCGACATCCTGCATTGTCTTTTTAAATAGCTGTCGATCTTCGGCCTTTTTGATCGCATCCAGCTTTGCTCCGATCAACTCCACTTTGTATTTATCGAGAATGCCGCGGGTCGATAACGCGACCGCTAAGTTGAGCGCGGTCTGCCCGCCTAAGGTGGGCAGAAGCGCTTCCGGCCGTTCCTTGGCAATGACTTCTTCCAATACTTCCGGCGTGAGGGGTTCGACGTAGGTGGCGTCTGCCAGTTCAGGATCGGTCATGATCGTCGCAGGATTGGAGTTGACGAGAACGACGCGATAGCCTTCTTTGCGCAAGGCTTTGACGGCCTGTGTACCAGAATAATCGAACTCACACGCCTGGCCGATCACAATCGGCCCGGAGCCAATGATTAGAATCGTGTGGATATCAGTTCGCTTTGGCATGTTCGCTCATGGTGTCCATAAATCGATCGAATAAATAGCTCGCGTCGTGAGGACCCGGCGCCGCTTCGGGATGATACTGCACGGCAAAAATGGGGAGCTTCCGGTGACGCAATCCTTCACAGGTATTGTCATTCAAATTGATATGACTCATCTCGACATCCGACGCTGGAAGGCTGGACGCATCCACGGCAAACCCGTGATTCTGCGAAGTGATCTCGATTTTTCCGGTGGTCAAATCTTTCACCGGGTGATTGCCGCCGCGATGGCCAAATTTGAGTTTGAAGGTCTTGCCCCCGAGCGCCAAGCCCAGCAGCTGATGACCGAGGCAAATTCCCATAATGGTAAAGCGGTCTTCGGTCTTGCGCTGGTCAAGAGTTTTCACCAACTGCTTGAGCGACTCAATCCCGTAGGTGACGGCCGCCGGATCTCCGGGACCATTCGAAACCATAATGCCGTGCGGTCGAAGATCCAAAATCGCCTTGGCAGAGGAGGTCGCTGGAACCACAAGCACCTGACAACCGCGCTGCGCAAGACTCCGCAGCGTATTGAACTTGACGCCGAAATCCATGACGATGACCCGGAAGCGCTCCCCGGACGCCAGAGCTGGCGCGGTTTCAATATTCTTGCGAACCCAGCGCCCGCCTTCGCGAAGCCATTGATAAGGTTTTTCACAGGTGACGACGCGGGCTAAGTCCGCGCCACTCATATTCGGACAGCCCTGCGCTTTGACGATGAGGCTTTTCGGGTCTAGGTCACGAGTTGAAATCACGCCGCGCAAGGAACCGGTATCGCGCAGATGCTTTGTAAGTGCGCGCGTATCCACGTCGGTAAGTCCGACTAAACCGTAGCGCTGCATATAGGCTTGAAGACTTTCTTTCGCTCGCCAGTTCGAATACAGGCCGCTGATTTCCCTGACGATAAAGCCGGCTCCAAAAGGTTTGCGGCTTTCGGCGTCTTCTTCGTTCACGCCATAATTGCCGATATGCGGAGAGGTCATCGTGATGATCTGCCCTTCGTACGACGGATCAGTCAAGATTTCTTGATAGCCTGCCATCGAGGTATTAAAAACCACCTCGCCGGCGGTTTCCCCTTCGGCGCCGAAGGAAATGCCGGAAAACGTGCGGCCGGATTCTAATGCCAATAATGCCTTCATGCGATTACGGTTTCCATATAAATTTGCTGTCCAGAATGATGGTCTCTTCGCGACTGCGGCCGAGCGAGATCATCGCCATCTTCGCGCCAACCAACTCCTCGAGACGTTTCACGTAGCGCCTGGCATTCACAGGCAGCTGCGCATAGCGCGTCATCCCGCGCAACGACCCCTGAAAGCCCGGCATCTCTTCATAGATCGGTTGAGCCTCCGCCTGAAATTGTCGGTCGGCTGGAAATTCCCGAAGAATCTTATTTCCCACGCGATAGCCCACGGCAATCTTCAACGGATGCACACCGTCCAAGACATCGAGTTTCGTGAGGGCCAGCCAGCTCGAGCCATTGATGCGAACAGCATGCCGGACGGCCACCGCGTCAAACCAGCCACAGCGGCGCGGGCGGCCCGTCGTCGCGCCAAATTCCATGCCCCGCTGACGCAGAGTTTCCCCCAAAGAGTCTTTGAGCTCCGTGGGAAAAGGGCCTTCGCCAACACGCGTCGTATAGGCTTTAACGACCCCCAACACCTCGTCAATCATCGTCGGAGCCAAACCGCTTCCGATCGAAACGCCGCCGGCCACGGGATTGGAGGACGTGACAAAAGGATAGGTGCCGAAATCCACATCAAGCATGGTCCCTTGCGCGCTCTCAAAGAGAACCATATCCTTGTCTTCTATCGCCTTATGAATGAACTCCGGGCCATTAACCACGAAGGGCTCGAGGAAGCGCCGCAGGGATGCGTATCGTTTGAGCACTCCATTCCGGATCTGATTTAGCGAACCAAAACGGTGCAGAAGCGGCGCTTTTTCTTTCAGGTTGCTTTCCAAAAGTGGAAGAAAAACATTCGGATTCAGATAATCCGCCACGCGAATGCCAACCCGTCCGACTTTGTCGGAATAGGCCGGTCCGATGCCGCGGCGCGTCGTGCCGATTTTTCCCACGCCAGCGCGGTCTTCATGAAGACAATCGAGATAGCGATGATAGGACAGGATCACGTGAGCCGCGTCAGACACATAGAGCCTATTTTTGACGCGGATTTTCCGCTTCTCCAAAAATCGAACTTCTTCCTGGAGCGCCTCGGGATCGACAACAACGCCGTTTCCGATCAGGCATTTCTTGCCCGGTTCCAAGATCCCTGACGGCACGAGATGAAGCACAAAATGTTTGCCATCAAAGATGACGGTGTGGCCCGCGTTGTTTCCGCCCTGGTAACGCACAACAGTATCCGCCCGTTTACCGAGAAGATGGACGATTTTCCCTTTGCCTTCATCTCCCCACTGAACGCCTACCACCACTAATGTGGCCATCAGCCTTGTGCCCCTTCCAAAACATCCAGATGCGGCTTTACATGCAGCTTCTGGCCCACCTGCGTTAACCATTGATTGAAACAGAACATCGTTTTCTCATCCCACAATTTCTTTCGAAACAATTCGCGGATTTCCGTCTCCGAGCGCATCCGTTTATGGTGGCCGGTGACTTTGCCGGTCTTCGGATCGTGATCTTCCACGTCCTCAATACGATTGGCCTTGGCAAATTCCGGATATTGTCCGCTTAAATCCATTTCCTGATCCGTCACCTTTATCGTCGATTGAATCAGCCAACGCAATTTGAAAAACCCAATCGAGAGACGCTGTTCTTCCTCAAAATCCTGAGGGCTCATCTTGAGTTGATTTTGAAGCGCCTGCATATAGAGCTGAGGGCTAAAGTGGCCTTCGCTCTGGAAACCGGGAATTTGAGTTAAGCTGATCGCCACCTGCCGGTCCGGCACGCGAATGCCGAAGAGATCCACTTGATGTTTGAATACGACCGCTTGAACGAGATCTCGGATTGTCTCATCGCGTTTCTGATCCCGCCCTGCTTTATCCAATGGTTTGGATTGGTCGATGGCGCGATTGAAACGGCTCCAGTAAAGGCGCAACGGGACTTTTTCACCGTCAACGTCGATGATGGAATCATTGGGAGACCCTTTGACGAAAAAGCTAGTTCCGAAACCGAGAGCGATATAAACAAGGAAGAACGCCAGAAGCCCGGCTAAAATGTGGACCTGATATTTGCGAAGGAAATCCATTGTCGGTTTTAATCCTCGTCGGCGGAGTCGACAGTCGTCTAGTGACCAGGCCTGCCTGCCGGCAGGCAGGCGCAGAAAAACCAGCCCGGCTCAGCGGCTGGTTGAACGTATTTTAGAAAAGGTACCGCGGGAAGTAAAGGTTAGACATCTACCACAGACGGGCCACTCCATAGGCGTCGAAAGAGGTGTCGCCGCTCACGATTGGCATTTGCTCATGAAGGGCTTGAGCAATGAGCAGACGATCAAAGGGATCCCGATGATGGAACGGCAGATCTGAGAGCTTATAAATATGTTCGGCCTGCACGGAAAGCATTTCCAGCCCGATGTCCGATACGGCACGCTGAATCGCTTGTGGAAGCGAAACGGGAAATTTTAGTTTCCCCAAACTTATTTTAATCTGCATTTCCCAAAGGCTAACAAGACTTAAGTAAACCGACATGTCTCGGCTGAGAAGGGCAGCGCCAGCTTTTCGGGGAAGTGACTTAGCACCACGCGACGCCAGAATAAACGCCTGAGTATCGAGCAGGAGACGCCGTGGTTTCACTGATAGGGTTGGAAATCTTCAAGTGGCGCGTCAAAATCAGGACTCATCCACACGTCGCTCCCGAGAAAACCCAGCTTGCGTCGGGGCGGCCGAAGAGCCGTTAGCTTGACTACAGGCTTTTGTCGATTTGTAATGACGATTTTCTCTCCATGGAGCGCTTTTTGAATCAGCTTGGAAAGCTGGCTTTTGGCCTGGTGGACCGTGTACGTTTTCATAACCCAAGTTTAGCTAACTTACTTAGCTAAATCAAGGTCATTTATGGTTCGGGGGATTGACTAGCCGTTGACGTTGACTTCGATGACTTTGGCTTTTTCGGAGGCCATCAAACAGCTGCCTTCGAAGATGGCGCCTTCGGCAATCAAGAGCTGAGGGGCATGAAGATCGCCAAACACTTGAGATTTGGTTAAGAGCTCTAGAGATTCGGTGGCGTGAATGTTGCCGGTTACTTTGCCGCCCACGACGACCGTGCGCGCGGAAATATCGCCCTGCACTTCGCCGCGTTCTCCGAGGATGACGCCCTCGGCGGAAACGCCGCCTTCAATTTTTCCATCGATCCGAACGGAGCCTTTGGAGCGAAGCGTCCCTTGAAAGGAAGATTCGGCGCCGATGACGGTTTCGAGATGGGATTCCACTTTTTCGTTGCCATTTTTATTTCCAAACATAAGAACTAATCCTCCTGGACGTTGACAAATCGCATCGGGTTCACAGCCCGGCCATTTTGCCAGATCTCGTAATGCAGATGGTATCCCGTGCTGTGCCCGGAAGTCCCCATGAGCGCGATCACATCCCCGCGCTTCACATGATCTCCCGGTTTGACTAAAAGCTTCGAGGTGTGCCCGTAGTACGTCCGAAATCCGCGTCCATGATCAATGATCACCATGCGGCCGTAACCGCCCTGCCAAGAGGCGACCAGGACTACGCCATCAGCCGTCGTTTTGATCGGCGTTCCCAGTCCGTTGGCGATGTCCAAGCCGCGATGAAATTCCCCATCCGCCTGTTCAAAAGGATCCCGACGATGACCGAAGCCAGAGGTAATCCGGCCTTTGACGGGCCAGTCCCGAGGCGTCGACCGGAAAAGCTCGCGCTGGTCTTTGATGTAACTGGAAATTTCCGCAAAATTTGAGATGACGGAATTGCCGGACAGTTCCACATCCGCCAACTGCGTCTGCATATCTTCCACACGCAACGAAGGTCGACGCCCGGTCAGCATGCCAATCAGCGCGCGGTTATCCATCGCTGTCGGTCCGCCCATCGCGTGATCGGAGGATTCGACAATGGCTTTGCGTGTCTTCATGTTGAGGAGATTCTGGAGCGCAATTTCCGTTTCTTTCACGCGATCCAGATACTCGCGAGATTGTTGCATCTGCTGAGTGAAGTACCACATCTTGGCGCGCAGCACGCTTTCGCTGGTTCGCGCCCGCCAGTAATCGACATGCCGGCTGACAATAAATCCGGACCAGACCGTCAGGCCCGTCCAGCTGACGGCGATCATGACGAGAAAGGCGAGAGAGAAATTAATTTGAATCGGCCGATACTCACTATGCGGAATGAGCATCACCGTCAGGCGGCGACCCAAATTTTTCTTGATTTTTTCTGATGGTGTCATTTAATTTTTTGCTAAACCCGTTACATATATACCAACGCCCCTATAGGGTGTCAAGGGGAAAAATTTCGCCTGTAACATTGCTGTAACAAATTGATAAATCCGACCCATTTTGATTGAATGGCTGTTCACCCAGACAACGCGCAAGCGCTTTGTCTGGGCCATTGCATCCGCGAGAGAAAAGGAAGGCAAAGGTGGAATTGGACAAAACGTACAACCCCGAAACGGCCGAAGCCCCTTGGTATGCTCAATGGGAACAAAAAGCCTATTTCCAGCCCAACCCTCAAGGGAAAGGTGCATATGCCATCGTTATTCCCCCACCCAACGTCACCGGAAGCCTGCATATGGGCCATGCGCTCAATAACACATTGCAGGATATTCTGATTCGGCTGCACCGCATGATGGGCGAAAAAACCGTCTGGGTGCCAGGCACCGACCATGGCGGAATCGCGACCCAAAACGTTGTCGAGAAGCTACTTCGTGCTGAAAAGAAGACTCGTTTTGACCTAGGTCGCGAAAAATTCCTGGGGCGCATGTGGGAATGGCGACGGGAATCCGGCGATACCATTCTCATGCAATTGAAGCGCTTGGGCGCCAGCTGCGATTGGTCGCGAACACGCTTCACGATGGACGAGCAATGCTCGCGCGCCGTTCGACAAGCCTTCGTGACGCTCTTCAAAAAAGGATTAATCTATCGCGGCCCACGCATGGTGAATTGGTGCCCACGGTGTATGACGGCGCTTGCCGATATTGAAGTGGAACACGAAGAACGCGCGGGGCATCTCTGGTACATCCGGTACCCCTTTGCGGAAAGTGGGTCTCCGGCGGCCAATGGCAAACCGAAAATGACAATCGTAGTCGCGACCACTCGACCGGAAACCATGCTCGGAGATACGGCCGTGGCAGTCAATCCGGAAGACGAGCGTTATAAGCCTTATATAGGAAAGACTCTGAAGCTGCCGCTTATGAATCGAGAAATTCCCGTTATCGCCGACGACGCCGTCGAGTCGGCCTTCGGCACGGGCGCGGTGAAAGTTACGCCGGCACATGATCCGACAGACTTTGAAATCGGAGAGCGCCATAAACTTCCGCATGTCGTCGTCATTGGCTTCGATGGAAAAATGACGGCGCAAGCGGGCGCTTATGCGGGTCTCGATCGTTTTGAGGCACGCAAAAAGATCATCGAGGATTTGGAGTCCCAGGGGCTCTTAGAAAAAACGGAAGACTATCGCTTGTCCGTGGCGGTCTGCTACCGATGCCAGACGATCATTGAACCGCTCGTTTCAGAGCAATGGTTTATGACGATGAAGGATCTGGCTGCGCGCGCTGCCGAGGCCACCCGCGACGGACGAGTCAAGATTTTTCCCTCCTCTTGGGAAAAGCCGTATACAAATTGGTTGGACAATATCCGCGACTGGTGCATTTCGCGCCAGATCTGGTGGGGTCATCGCATTCCGGTTTATACCTGTGATCAGAAACACGTCTTTGCCGCCGTCGAGACACCCAGCCAATGCGAGACGTGCGGCTCCAAAACACTCAAGCAGGACGATGACGTTCTGGACACATGGTTTTCTTCCGCTCTCTGGCCCATTTCCGTCTTCGGATGGCCAGATGAAACCCAGGATCTTAAAACGTTTTATCCGACCTCGGTCTTAGTCACCGGTCATGAGATCCTCTACCTCTGGGTCGCGCGCATGGTCATGATGGGATTGGAATTCCGAAATGATGTGCCCTTCCGGCATGTCTATATTCATGGCATCGTCCGCGACAAGCAAGGCAAGAAGATGTCGAAGTCCCTCGGCAATGTCATCGACCCTCTGGAAAAGATGGCTCAATTCGGCACGGACGCCTTACGCTTTTCCCTCGCTGAGTCGAGCATCCCCGGACGCGACCTGCATCTCGCGGACGATTCCTTTAAAAAGGCGCGCAACTTCGCCAACAAGCTTTGGAACGCCAGCCGATTTGTCTTAATGAACCTCGAAGGCTTTTCTCCTCGATCACTCCCCCCAGCTACCAAGCTGGGTCTGGCGGATCGCTGGATCCTTCATGAACTTCAATCAACCATCGAACGCGTCTCTGAATCGCTATCCACCTATAATCCGGCGGACGCTTCCCGCGCACTCTATGAGTTCATCTGGAATTCCCTTTGCGACTGGTACTTGGAAATATCCAAAGTCGCGCTGACTGGATCGGACAAGGCGGCACGAGAAGTGAAACAAACTCTTCTGGTGCATCTCCTGGACCAGTCATTGGCTCTCCTTCATCCCGTGATGCCATACGAAACCGAAGCCCTGTATCAGGCCTTCAAACCTTATCTGATGACATCCGTCGATAGTATTATGATCCATCCGTGGCCCCGGAGCGACAAAGCGCTTCTGGATCAAACCGCGAAAGACAAGATGACGCTTGTCCAGGATGTGGTAACCGCGATCCGGACTTTGCGGAGCGAGGCGGTTATTCCGCCAGGTTTAAAAATAGACTGCCATCTTCGAAACTTGGATTCAAAAACGAGCGAAATTATTGAAGACCCCGATGTTCATGAATTTATTTGCTCTCTCTCTCGTTTGAACAGCCTCACCGCTGGAATATCAACGCCGCTTCCGACCGAATATCTTTTCACGGTGTTCAATGGCGGTGAGATCTATGTCCCGTCAAAAGGCGTCGTTGACAAAGACAAGGAAAAGGCACGCCTCTTAAAAAATCAGGGCGCACTGGAGCAAATGCTTTCTCGAGGGAAAATTGCTCTCGAAAATCCGGACTTTCTGAAGCATGCGCCTCCGGAAGAAGTCGAAAATCGGAAACAGACGCTGGTGCAGATCCAAAAAAAGCTGCAGTCGCTGCAGCGGAACCTTGAGGGACTTTCATGAGCCAGCTTCGTTTAATTCGCGTGACGCCCAAGTATTTGAAATATCCGGAAGGGTCTTGCTTGTTCCAGATGGGCAATACCAAAGTGGTCTGTACGACCTCCATCTCCGAGGATCTCCCCGAACACGCCAAAGCCGCCAACAAGGGTTGGTTGACCGCGGAATATTCCATGTTGCCGCGCGCGACCACGACGCGTTCACCTCGCGGCCGAATAGCCTCCGGAGGACGGACCAAGGAAATTTCCCGGCTGATCGGTCGCTCTCTGCGCGCCGTAATGGATTTATCCGTCATACCGGAAATCGGCTTGGTGATCGACTGCGATGTGATTCAAGCCGACGGCGGCACCCGCACGGCAGCCATTAACGGCGGCTTTATCGCGGCGGTTCAGGCGCTGCGCCATTGGCGCAAGGAAAATCCCTCGATGGCATGGCCGGTGCGCGATTACGTGACGGCGGTCAGTGTAGGCCTTTTGGACGGAAAAGCTTTTCTCGATCTCGATTACGAGCACGACGTCAAAGCCGATGTGGATCTGAACGTCGTGATGACGGGATCGGGCGATTATGTGGAAATTCAGGGAAACGCCGAGCACAAGCCCTTTTCCCAAAGCGATTTAAACAACCTTTTGCGCGTGGCACGCCAAGGGATTCGTAAAATCTTGACCGTTCAAAAAAAGGTTCTTGGAGAACTGCGATGACCTCGACTCATTCCTACGATCCCTTTACTGTTGTCTTGGCGACGCACAACCCGCACAAGGTGAAGGAAATCATGGCCATCTTCATCGACACGCCGATTCATTTCGTCACCCTCGATGAATTCCCCGGAGCGCCGGATGTCGTCGAAGACGGAAAAACGCTGGAAGATAATGCCCAGAAGAAAGCCTATGAAATCGCCCGCTTTACCAAACAGATTGCCCTGGCCGATGATTCCGGATTGGAAGTGGATTTTCTCGATGGCCAGCCCGGCGTTATCTCGGCACGCTTCGCCGGCGCTTCCTGCTCTTTTGCGGACAACAACAACAAATTGCTCAAGCTTATGAAAGGCGTCCCCACCGAACATCGCCGCGCGCGCTTCCGCTGCGTCATGGCCTTAGCCGTCCCCAAAGGCGCGACTCAGACGGTGGAAGGTGTTTTGGATGGCTATATCACCGATCGCTGCCGTGGAGAAGAAGGGTTCGGATATGACCCCGTCTTCCTCGTTCCCGATCAGGGAAAAACACTCGCCGAACTTGGGCCTACGCTAAAAAATAGTCTGAGTCACCGATTTAAGGCCCTGCAGGCGATGCGTCCCATTATCCTGCGGCTTCGCGACAACATTCTTCAGCACCGCGGCAAAGGGGCCTCTGGGCCGCCGACCAACATCATTTAACACCGTCACAAATGATGATCCGATCCTTTAAGATCTACGCTCTTTTGCTACTGGTCTTATTTCCCGCTTCTATTCTCTGGTGGCATGACGCCGATTCCCGCCCTTCCTCGATGGATGAAACCCGTCATATGCAGCTGGCTGTCGACTACCGGCGCTGGCTCATTGACGGCGTTCCGCTCACGGACGGTTGGTCGCATGTCTACCCCCCTCTTTATCATTTGAGCATCATTCCTGCCGTCAGCCTGGGCATTCCTTCGGAAACGAAGGTGGCGCTCACCTACCTCTTTGACCTCGTGATGCTCTTGATCGGCTGCCTGCTTATAACTCGCATCGCGGGCCGGCCCGACACCGAAGGTGTCTTAGCCGCTTTTCTCTGTGTCGGATTTAGCGCGGTTTTTTATACCAGCCGGCGAGCGCTGATTGATTTTCCTTTGATGGCCTGGACGACGCTAACGGTCGCTCTCTTGGCACGAACGAATGGCTTTGCTACACGGAGAGAAAGTCTTCTTTTCGGAGCGGCCGCCGGCATTGGACTTTTAATTAAGGCTCCATTTATTTTTTTCTTATGGGGTCCGATTCTTTTTGTTTTTTTCAGAAGTCGAGAAGAAAACAAAATCAGGAATCTGTTCTGGGCGTTTGCGCTTGCCCTTTTGATTGGCGCGCCGTGGTATTTCTGGCAATCAGCGTATTTTATCTCTAAGGGTTGGGGCTTGGCGGGCGAATGGACGGCCAACGGAACCAGCCCGCGGACTTTGTCCGGATGGTTGTACTATCCGCGTCTTCTCAATCTGCAAATGGGCCTCGCGAGTTTGGTGTTTACAGTCGTTGGAATTGCCGCGGGTTTGTTTCGCAAGTCGGACCGAGCAAGCGGCATCGTGACCGCCTGGATTTTGTCCGGTTATCTCACGCTGTCCCTTCTCGTGAATAAGGATATGAGACACACGCTTCCCCTTCTGCCTGGCCTGGCTCTCCTGGCGGCCTGGGGATGGGGCTTTCGAGCGACTTCCTCATGGAAGCGAGTGCTCGTATTAGTCGCCGGGCCGGCGCTCCTATTTTTCAATATGCGTCATTTTGACCTTCCGATAAAAGAGGACTGGAAGCATGCGCCGATCATTTCGCTTATGACCCAGTGGCACGACTCGACGCAGCCGTTTCTGACGGCCAGTATTCTTTCGCATCACCCTTACTTTTTTGCGCGAACCATCAAATGGTCGGCCTTTCAAAGAGGCGTGGCTCTCCAAACCGTTTCGTCCGGGGACTCCGACACGAGCTTCGCCGAATTTATCGTCGAAAGGCCTGGTGATCAAGGCACGGAAACGTTGGTTCTCGAGCGGCAATGGCAGGACCTAAAACCGGCGAGCCGGGCTTTCCAATCGCTGTATACAAGCGGCGGAACATTTGTGCTGCCCGACCAAAGCCATGCGATCCTTTACCGTCGAAATCCCCATCCTCGATTTCAGATTGAATTCATCACGCGTGAGCAATTGGCCAAACACATCGCTGTGGCACTTCAGCAGTGGGTGCGTGGGCCATTGGCCGTCACCGTACAGGCGTCACCCCAAGGACTTTTGGATGGACATCTGGACCGTGTTCAACTCTCCTGCGCGCAATGTTCCGTCAAGGGATTGCCCTTAAGACAAGTCGATGTTGTTATTGAAAAACCTTGGTTGAATCTCTATCGACTATGGGATGAAAATCGGCTGGGGCTTTTAGCGTTTGAATCGCTCAAGCCCTCTTTTCGAATCGAGGCGGCCGATCTGCCGCCGCTTCTCGCGAAAGTTCGCGGACTGACGGACGCTAACGTTCAATTCAAGGAAGGCCGAGTACTTGTTCGCGCCCGCTATCAAGGGATTCCGCTTGCCGCCCAAGCCCATGTCCTAATTCAAGTGTCAAAATATCCAAGCCTAGATGCCATCCTGGATCGCATCTCGATTGCCCATATCCCTTTGCCTGGTTGGATTCTCGGAAAAGCCCATTACCAATCCCTCTTGCTTTATCCCGTTCCCGATTTCCCCGGACAAATTCTCGTCAATCACGTCAGCATCGAAGACGGCGAACTGCTCATTTCCTGACAGCCGTTCGATAGACCTCCAAAGCCTCGGAGGTTCGACCGAGATTCATCAAAAGAGCGCCAAGCCGGTTGGATAATTCGACGGACCCAGGGTTCCAATCTAAGGCTTGCCGATATTCAGCAGCCGCGTCAATGCGATTTCCCTGCTGGAGCAAGAGATCCGCGAGGCTCTCATGAATTTGCCACGCCGAGGGATCGATGTTTAGCGCCTGATAGTAAACGGCGGCGCCTTCATCCAGTTGTCCGAGGAAAACGTGGTCGTCGGCCAAATGCTGCAAAACGACCACCTGGCCGGGAAGAGCGCGCAGTGACAGTTCCAATTGCCGAGCGGCATCCGAATACTTGTGTTCCCCCTCCAAGATGAGGGCCAGCCGATACCGGCCGCGCGCCTCCGAGGCGGCGAGGCCTTCGCGAGTCAAATCAAAGAACGGGAGGCGGGTCAGTTCGGGCAACATGTCGAATGCCATTTCATACTCCTTTTGAGCGGCGGAGTATTGTTTCGTCTCAAAATAAATTTGAGCAAACAATGTATGCATGACATAGAGATAACTTTGTTTGGAATGGCTTGGCGCAAAAGCCTCGACTTGCCGGAGCACCTTTTCAAAATAGGGAAGCGCGGCCAGAGGTTCGTGATCGTAATCCAGGAGCAAATAACCCATTTGCAACTGAGCGTCCATATCATCGGGCCTTTCCTGCAGCGATCGCGCAGCGAGCGCGTGAGCTTCCGGTAAGGCTCCATTCATCATAAGCGTCACGGCCAAGTTATCCATCGCCATGAGACTGCCGGGATCTTTTTTTAAAATATCGCGATAGAGAGACTCCGGATCATGGAAAACATGCGCACGGCTCCATGTGGCCATGGCAAAGATTACACAGAGAGCCGACAAGATGACTTGTGAGGCTGGGCGCCCAACTCGCATGATCAGGGCTACCGCGAGCGCGATGACGCAAATTCCCGCCAGATATTGAAAATGGTCCGCTACAAATGAATAGCGCATGGGATAGAGATGGACAAAGCCAAAAGCGGGACCAAGACAGATCGCGAAGATCGCCATCGCGGCAAACGGCGCTTTCCCCCACCGACGGCGCAAGGTCCATAAAATGGCAAGAAGTAGGAGGCCGCCTAACGGAAAAACGAGGTTCCATTCCTTGAAGTGATGGACATCCCAAAGCGCATAAGTGAAATTGAGTGGATTGGGCCAGAGGAGTTTTCCGATATAAAACCAAAAGGCGCGGCCGGCGATCAGGAGGTGCTCATACCCGGTAAAATCCCAGGCCGGTCCGTTGGCGCCCAAAATATCTTTTTCAAACCCTGATGTCGTTAGTCCCAGAATCAGACCGGCCGCAATAAATGCTCCGAGCGCCCAAATGTCCGCCAGGCGCACGCGATCTTTCTTATACCAGAGGAGGATGAGAGCGACTACCGGAAGTGTGCAGCTTACCGTCTTGCTGAAAAGCGCGCAAAGATAGAGGGCAAAAGCGATCGTATAGGAAAGCCACGGGCCTCGTTTGGCCTCGTGGCCAGGCATGTATATTCCAAAGAAATCCATCAACATCAACAAGGCAAACAAGTAAAAGAAAGTGGACTCGGTATTTTTCAACTCAGTCATCCAGGCGACAGACTCCGCTTGGATTGGGTGCAGAGCGAAGAGATAGGCCACCCACCAGGCGGCCGGAAATCCAAGTTCAGAAAGAAGAAGCGCGACGAGAATGGCGTTGGCTGCATGAAACATCAGAGTCACGACATGATATCCCGTCGAGCGAGCACCCCAAAAATGGTGTTCGACCCAGACGGTGGTAAACATCAACGGATAATATTGTTGAGTATATCCGGGCTGCGTCCAAATAAGCTTGAGCCCTTTCCGAGTGTAGAAGCTCGGCCGATCCGGCACATGCCGTCCATCATCCCACAGGTAAGACCCGCGCAGCGCCGGCCAGTAAACAACGAAAAGAATGATAAGCAGGAATACGGCGCGATAAATGGTCGTGCGGCGTTCCCGAAGAATAGCAGAACTCATAGGACAGCATGATTATAGTTAAAGGCCGTACGATCTATTGCGACAGGTCTAAGGTGTGAGGTGGTCAAATCTGGGTCCCAAACTGGTTAAAAGATAGAACTTTCCGAGTAGGATTTTCTTATAACAGGTCGTCCCGCTATACTTCTGGAGGCACTTCGCAAAAGGCTGGGTTTTCTGAGGGTTGATAATTCGTCAAGAAGTTTGCAACGCGCTCAACAATAGCATTAGAGCCTACACACCCAATCAATAATATGCCGTTGTGCTTTCTGCCTGTCTCATTCCACGCTTTGTGAATTTTGCGAAAGTCTCTTCGATTATGCGTCAACATGATGCATTGATTATTGGTGGAATAAATAAGCTGAAATTCGTCGCTTTTTCCCATATTACCAACATCAAGCGTATGAATAACTCTGATGCCTTTACTGGCCAGCAACCCCTTTACTTCAATTGCTATATTTTCGTTAAGGTACAGGCTGTACTTAGATAGTGGGAGCAAGGGAAAATACCAGAACTAAATTGCGGATCGCTCCAATTGCTCGGCAGCCTTTTCTTCTTCTATTAAAGTTCTAATCTCATCAAAATGATCTGCATAGTATTCAAGCGCAGCGCCAAGCTGTTGTGGGGTAATATGTGGGTATGATTTTAAAAGACTTTCCTTGTCGCCATGCAAAGCATCGAATTGTTCCATTAGTTGATGGACAGCTAAACGAGTTCCGAGAATAATTGGAGCGCCACCACAAATTCCGGCTTGCGTGCCAATAAGGAGCATTGGGCTCTTTTGAGTAAAAAAGCTTTCAACTGACCAAAGAGAATATCCCTCTGGAAGCAAAAGAGGAAATGCCCCAGAGCATGATCTACTTTCTGAGGTTTGCGTTTGAGGAATATCTAATTTCTCTTTTTCCATTTCAATCGACATATTTAAGTACCCCTAAATCATGAATTTTTCAAGATGAGATTCTATAATGGCATTTGCGTTGTTCCACACAAAATCAACATCTCTTGGATCCATTGAAGTAGCCAAATCTCTATTATTAATATCCACTCTGAGCGATACAACAAGCGGTTGCTCAAGTGTCATTTGTTGAAATCGCAATTGCGTGTTGATATTTAAATTTTTTCCTTCAACGGGATGTATATTCGTTATAACCAATCCAATTTCTGCAATACCTGTCGAAGGATCCGAAAGGAATTTTCGCAGAAACGCTTCTTTTTTATCTTGCGCAATCGGCATTACCAATTCGTAAACCTTGCCTATGCGACTATATTTCAGCCCCTTGACCACATCAGGAAGTTGGAACAGTAAAGCCTTCATTTTCTGATCCCACTCTTTTGCCTGTACATTGCGTGAAGCTGTGCAGAATTTTTTTCCGACTTTGATGAGCACTGGTATCGTAATGCTATCGTTCTGGAAAATCAGTGTAGGTGCAGTTGCTATAGCCCCTTCCTCCATAGGGTACTGTCTAAAGACGGTTAAGAGCCCCGGAGGTTGGTTGGCAATACCCATTCCTATTCCGGATAAATTCTGAGCATCGGCTGGGAAAATTTGAAAATGCTCCGCGTCAGCATTTTGCAATAAGGCTTTTAAGCCATCACGTTCGCTGGGTTTTAATTCTGTCCTAAACGGAATCTTGCAGGCGTAATGCACAACAAATTGCGGTATGGGGTCTAATGAGATCATGCTTTATGAACAGTTTTTCAGATTTTGTGTCCCAGGACGATGGTTCATTCGAGTATTATTATAACCTAATTACGGGTGCTTCATTGGCTTAATCCCACAGATTTTGAATACATTTCGTAAATCCATTATCGTTGAGATTTCAGCCATTTCCGCTCATAATCATCCGCGCTCATTTCTAAATAATCGTGGCACATTCTTAGTAAATCGTCGGTTGTTTTCTTTGAATTTTTCCCGTAAGTCTTAGGGGACAGAGGACAAAAATCAACTAACTCGTTCTTAAATTGACCCGGTCAGTGTCCGCCTAAGCCTCAATGGCGGAAAGCCGCTGGTTGTAAACCTTGATGTCGCCTTTAATTTCGGAAACGTCCGATTTAAGGATTGAAACGTCCAATTTGAGGATGGCAACGTCCGATTTAAGGATGACAACATCCGCCTGCACGGCGTGGATGGCTTCGGTATTCCTGTGAACGGCATCCTTCAGGGCGTTTATGTCTCGGCCATTGGTACGGACAGCAGATTCCAAAACAGTCACCTTTTCTTCGACTCTATCGAGCCGGGGCTTGATACCAGTTACCTCTTCGCGGATGATGGACAACGACTCTCCAAACATTCGGAACTGCGAAAGCATTTCTTCCCTCAGCACATTGGCGCGCCGAGTTTCGTCTTGAGAAGGGTGCCTCAACTGGAATTCCTGCTGCTCTTGAGGAAGATTAAAATACAGTAACGCTTTCATAATGTCCTCGAATGGCATCGGCGCGGATGGGATGGGACAGTTCGTTGATGACAATAAATAACCGTGTACGAATGTCGCACAGCTTGATTGCGCTCAACAACAAGTTTATGGTTTCGCGCTGGCTGTGACTGACGTGCAGGGAGGTTTAGCCCTATCCTGGGTCGAACCATCCGCATCCCCTACAAGAGCCCTATTCAATCGAGCTCAGGAGTTTATCCGCGTCGAAATCGAGTCGAATCGTCACCATGGCATTTGATCGCTTGACCGCAGTATCTGATTTCAAAAGAAAGAGCTGCAAGTCGGTCATTTTCCGATCGACCGCTTTTACGTCATATTGCGGCTCAACGACCTTCTTTTCTTCCCGGGCAAAAAGGAACGATTCCCGGTTGGCTACCGTACTTCGCAGGGTCTTTAATTCGTTAAGTCTTTCCCGCACTGCCTTCTGCAGCACGAGCGCTTCATTAATTGTGATCTCCGTCATTGTCTTCTCCTTCCGCTGAATTAATCGTGTCTTGATTATCCGTCAAGCGGCGCCTCCAGCGCTATAGCGTCTTGTTTTGCGCGCTTCGCCGGGCACGATAACGCTGCCAGTAATTCGGGTAGCCCTGGGCCCATGCACGAATCTTGGCCCGACGGAATCGGTCATAATCTGGATTCTTCTTATTCCAGGCGAGGCATGCCAGGCGATGACATGCGCGGCGGCAAGCGACTCGCGAACAGGCCTTTTGGATCTTCGCGGTTTGAGGGCGGGGACGAAAAGGACGTCCACAAAATAAGCATTGCTTCATACCTCTTAGAGGGCCGAAACCGATTTTTATTCATTCTCATTAAGCCGATAAGCGTTCGGGAAGCGCATGAAATCCAAAGGAAGGTCTGCCATTTAACGAGAAAAATCCTTCGCGCGATTCAATGATGTGAAATTCAATGCTCTCAGGCTCGACCTCAAGCACTGAGGACGAGTAAGGCTCCTTTTTACTGAATCTATAGGAACAATTCACTACCAATAATCGATGACTGTCTTTGACCTGCGCGCAGCTGAGAGGAGTGATGGTATAGAGAGAATCGTTGAAGGACTCGTCTTTATGGAAAAAATCGTTCATGAATATGGAGATGCTAAAATGCTCGTGCAAGACCTTGCACAAGGTTTGATAATTCTGGCGTTCAGCTTTATGATGCGGAGCAAGAAGATCGGTCTGCGAAACGCCAAGCAGCCGGCGATCCCGTCGGGCCTGCTCAATGCGAAGACGCGCTTCGTACGGCGCAATACAACGATGGGTGAATTCCCCCGGTGGCAGGTTGTCCAGGCATAGATCCCAAAATGAAACAAAAAGTTTTCCGCCGTTCATGATCACCGGCTCATTATTTACAAAGTTTTCAAACAGCGCTATAGCGTCTTGTTTTGCATTCGAGTGAAGGATTAGATAATTCATGTAGCGGCAAATGACAGTTTCGAGATTCATCGATGAATGAATAAAAATCGCAGATTCGCCTCTAATAGAGTGAAGGTCCATTCTATACAAGGAGAATTTATATGCGAGACATCGTTTCACGATCTTGGTTTTACCTGTTCAGTTTGTGCCTGATTATCGGGTCTCAGCAAAGCCATGCGGCCCAGGCGAAATCGTCAGTCGGAATTCGAATCGTCCCTAGACTGTCCGTGTCAACGCGCATCCCAGGAACCAGCGGCGGTATGAAGGAATCGCTCGGTTTGCGGTTCACGCCGGGAGCCAAAAATCCGATCAGTATCACCGCGAATGTGTCGAACACCAGACGACGTGTCCGCCGACGATCCAAGAAGATCGTTTTGGCTCTGTAATTTCCCTCCGACGAAAGACTTAGCAAAGGACGGGCTGAGTTCGAGAAGAATCGACGTCTTTGGGGACGCAGTACGAATAAAAATCAGCGCCGATGCTCTAAAGTAGTGAGGAATATATTCTCAAGGAGGATTCGATGGAGAAGAATACGGCGTTTGATGAGCGGTATTTCCCGCCACTAAGTCTTTGGCGGGCGCGCCGATGCTGCAGTGGCGCGGGTGTTTGGAGTTTGTGCGCTTAAGCTTGTGGAGTTATTACCACATAATAAAGTAGGAAGCCATGTCGGCGATCAGCTTTTTAGAAGTGCGACATCCCCCGGAGCACACCTCCAAGAAGCGCGGGCGGCAGAGTCGCGTGCCGATTTCATTCATAAGTTGCAAATGGCGCTCAAGGAAATGCGAGAAGCGCGTTATTGGTTAAATGTCGCTCGCTTGGGATTGCTATTGAAATCTGAAGATGTCGCGGGACCTTGCCAAGAAGCGGATGAGCTGGTGGCCATTCTTTCGCAATCTGTTCTGACGGCGAAAAGCAGGATGTCGGGGAACCTCAAACCTCAAAGCCAACACTTTAAACCTTAAAAATTTTAAAGATTTGAATTGACACATTTGAGGTGTGAGGTCTTTTTGCGCGAAGCGCAAAAAGCTGGGGTGGATAACGGGACTTGAACCCGCAACCTCCGCCGCCACAGGGCGGCGCTCTAACCAATTGAGCTATATCCACCAGAAATCGGATGTTTCAGGGGTAGGACCTGATCAGTAGATTACTAGATTAGGGGACCGCTTTTCCAGCGAGTTATGGGATACAAGTAAAAAAGGTCCTGCAAGATTGCGGATGTTCGTTTATTAAGACGAGACCCCATCCTGAAAGTTCTATCTTTCAACCAGTTTGGGGCCCCAGCTTTTTGCGCGGATGCGCAAAAAGATCTCACGCCTCAGACCGAACATGTGGCACCTAGCAGATCTGCCAAGTCTCACGTGTTCGATTTGAGGTGTGAGGTACCTGTGAGGTACCGCCACTTGATTTCTCTGTTATCACAGACCGCGTCAAAATCGCGACCAGCTCATCGGATTCTTGCAGCAAATTTGAAACCATGTCAGGGGGCAATGACTTCAGCCCTTGCGATCAGCGAAAGCCAATATTTCGCTTCGCGACATTCTTTTAATGCCATCTGCATTTTATGCACGAAATCCGCCCCGGACTCTGCGTCTCCCGCCTCTTGCAAGTGAGCGCCTATTGAAGTTCCGCCACGAAACAATTGGTCTCCCAAATGAATGAAGGGCTAATATCGCTTGCGGCAATGGGCTGACGAAGTCATACTTATAGCCATGGAATCGCAAAGAAATTTGCCTGGAAACGCGTCTAACCGGTATGGAAAAAGAGAAGTGACGATGATGCGGTCGTTAGTTTTGGTTGGCGAGCTATCAGCAATTCTAATGCTTGGTGCATGTTCAAAAAAAGAACCGACTTCCCTTGCCCCTTTGGCACCACAGCCACCCGTTGAGGTTTCGAGCGCAACTAATAATTCCACTTCATCTGCCGACGGTCCTATAGTATCGAAAGATCGCGCAACAGTTATTGACGATACATCAACTTTCGGGACAGCATTGTATAGGGACCGCTGGGATCCGCAGAGCGTGGCGTTTAGTCAATGTCATGAGGTCCCTCAATCTTTTGGCTGTTCTGACGAAGGTGGTGGCGGAACTGACTCCTATGTCACAGGGTATACGTTATACGGAAGCACTACACCATTGTCTGGATGGACTGTTCAGGAGTGCGATCCATCGATTTCCACACAAGTTTCAGCATCGGTTCATGATGAAAATTCACGATTGGCTCATTGCTTAAAACTAGAAGATCCTAAACTCCATCGGGGCATTGTGATTTCAAAGTTTGAGCCGAAGGAGAAACAAGGCGACCGCCCGGCAGGTTTGCCGCGTGACGTTCCTGTAAATTTGAACGTTTATCTTTCTGATGCGCAAGGACATATTACTGGCCCAAAGCAAAGTTATTCAGGCAATGATACGGAAACAGATGACAGAAATGGGTATTCACTCGAAGCTATTTGCGACGTGAATGGTGATGGTGTTCCAGAAATCATCATTCGCAATGAACACTACTATGGATTCAACGACGAAATTCTTCAATTCGATAAAGAAATTTCAGATATTCACGAAACCAACCATTCCGTTCATTCGGCAGCTTGCGGGTGCTAGACAAATGAAGTTCGTTGAATGTTTGCGAGCTTGAAGCGTCGTCTTGCGTTCATGTTTTCTCCCGCGTTCGTTCAGGAGTCCTTTTTGAGTTCAAATTCCCGACTGGCTCGTTCCTTCGTTTCGGCAGAGTAGCTTCCCCATTCGCCAAACTCGACCCAATGGTTTCCATCGAAAATTCGGCGCCGCTGTTGCTTATCCTGTTTCGACAGACGGAAAACTTCCTTCATGGCAGAATCGTCCAAAACCGCTTTCATGAACTGATCGTACGCGCTCTTGATTACCGCTTGCACCGCCGGAGCATTCCGATGCGGGTCCTTTATGCGGTAGTAAGCCTTATAGAACAAGTATTTGGTGTCATCCCAGTAATCTGAAAATAAATCCTCAAGAGAGAGCTCGGAATGATCACGGTAGTGGGCCAGGTCGCCTGATTCTTCGGCCTTCCAATAGGCCATCATCGCAAGAAAGATCAGGTACTGATGAAGTGAATGGGCTATCGAATTTTCGGCTTCAGGATTAGACATAGACCACTCTCGTGCACGACCTCCTCAATCGAATTGTACGAAAATCAAACACCAGGGGACGTTCATGCAAACTTGCGCTTTCCGGAAAACGCAAGTTTGCATGAACGTCCCCTGCCGTCTTGAGTTTACTGTCGCGTCACAATCTGTTCATCTTCCCGTAACATTCCTCCGATATTGTTTATGAAACGGATGCATCTCGGAGGTTATTATGGAAGGAATCATCGAGCCCCCCGTCAAGCGTGGATCGCCGCGCACTTTCACACGGTTTCTGTCGAACCTCATCCGGCAAGGGACCATCACCATGCCGATGGCCGAAACCCTGGCCAAATTGAAGACGCCGCATCTTCAGCTCGAAGCGCTGATGCGTCTGCATGCAACACCGGAAAAAGGTCTGGAGACTATCGTCGCCGAGCTTCGTGAGCTTTCCTTCTCGCAAGATACCGGTAACGAACGACGAGCCGTCTCCCCGCTTAGCCTTTCTATTACGTCTCGGCATTTCCTGCTGCTCGTCTCGGCCTTTGTCCTCTTCGCCGCGGTACTTTTTGGTCCGCGCTCGCGCGTGACTCCCCTGTCACCTCCTTCGGAATCATCTGTGATCCCTTTGGCATCTCCGACGCCAGCCGCTCCGGCGCAAATTGTTCCCGACGCCGTTGTGAGCGTCCCGAAACCGGCTCTGCCAGAGCCTCCTCGTCATTTGAGTGCAACAAATCTTCCCAGCGGAATGGTTCATTTAATGTGGGACGAAGCTCAGCCGAATGCGATCTACCGGATCTATGGCTCTGAGGCGGAAGACATGAGTGACGCAAAAATCGAACAGCCGGATCGGATCCCGATGAACTGGCTGGATTGGATTCCGCCCGCCGACGCCGGCCCGATGTGGCTGGCAGTTTCGCGGATAACCCCGGATGGAAAAGAGTCCCCGCGCAGCAAACCTGTCTTGATATCGCCCGCGCCGCGCGGTACCTCATCGCTGACACCTCAGCAATGAGGTTTGGGCGTCCAGTTCCAATCGAACCCACTATTTTTGAGGATTACTTTTTCTTTCGGTTTTTTGTCTGAGCAATCGGCTTGAGCGGTGAGATTAAGGTCTTTGTCCCACTCTGGATTAACGAACTGCGCAAATACGGAATCGTAATTGTTGCCGGGAATCCTATACAGTATTCCCGCGTATCCCGACCAAAGCTTTTTGCCGGTTATTGTGTAGAGCGTCCAGTCTTCTCCATCTTTTCCATCTTCTTGTTCGACAGCGAGGAATTGCTTTTTGTCCGGGGACACGATTACCGTATGCCCCGCATTCAGCGTCTTTCCATCCGCTTCAAAAACAATGACGCCCGAGAATAGATCACCTTCTACTTTGCTAACCAAATGAATTTTGCTGACTGAGTCATAGCCGCAGTATTGCCAGAGGATTCCTTTCCCAAACGGCTCATACGGCGGCTTGTCGATAAATCGTTCTACGCCGCCTGTATACTTTACTTCGAGGCCGTGTTCGCCGATCCTTTTGGCTCCGCTGGGGGCCTGCAGCAGAAGTTGAGTTTCAGCCGCACTATTGGGCTGCGAATCCATGCAGCTCAACTTATGCCCGTCCGCCGAAGCCAAACCTGAACAGAGGACAATGGCGCCCAACAAAAAAAATATTCTCTTCATGGTGACCTAAGTCTCTCTATCGCTGGATAGTCCAGAAGTCGTCGGAAAGATTGCGATTCTGAAGGTAGGCGTATGGCATCGTGAAGTACCCTTTGATCCCCCAACCCGGGCCCCAGGAATTGCGAACCAAGAATCGCTGCTCCCCGTCCTCATAACCTACGGCGCAGACGGCATGGCCGCCGAGAGTACGTTCCGTCGCACCCGGCATGGGAACGATTCCCGTCTGGGCCACTTGCCCCGATTCAAAAGATTCATAGACGGTAAAACCAAATACGAATGGGAATCCTGACGCCAGGCAGGCGCGCATCTCGTCTAACGTTTGAATACGCTCATAGGACGTGATCTCGTGTTTAACGGCCTGGGTATAGCAGGCGGGCGGAGGCTTCACGGCAAATTTAGAAATCGTGTAGGGCCACAATTTTTCGCCGCAGACGCCTTGCGCGGCCAGCGTTTTAATGCCATCGCGGATCATGGCGCCGGAATCGGTTTTGACGGTATGCTCTTCGACCCGTTCGTTGTAGTAAATGAAAAGCCGGCTTAAATCCTCAAAGGGGACTTTATCCTTCATTTCCAAAAACTCCAGCGCTCCGGCCAGCGCATTGGCGGTACAGCTCCCCAACTGGCCCTGGTCTTCGACGGGGGAGCACAATGGACGCAGATCCACCGAGGCCGGCAGAGTGGCGGGAATCGCTCGGCGTGCTCCAAACAGGTAATCACGACCGTCAGGTAAGTCCGGAATCCAGCCGTAGCCCGAGATGCGGCGTCCCGTGTTCGTTGTGCGAGTTTTTTTGACTGATTTCTTTGCCATGGGTGACCTCCCAGTTGAATTCACGACCGGCTAATATCATAATCAAAATGCTAAACTATCGCGAAATTTCGGACCTACCGGGAGGCTCACCGCCATCGCCAAATCCGATGACTCGGGGCGTAGCGCAGTTGGTAGCGCGCCTGGTTTGGGACCAGGAGGTCGGGGGTTCAAATCCCCCCGCCCCGAGTCATCGGGTCACTTGTATCCGTTTTGCCCCGTTAGCTCAACGGATAGAGCGCCAGCCTTCTAAGCTGGACATAGTGGTTCGATTCCACTACGGGGCAATTTTTTGTGGGCCATTAGCTCAATTGGTAGAGCATTCGCCTCTTAAGCGACAGGTTGACGGTTCGAGTCCGTCATGGCCCAAAATTTACAGCAGATCAGACATCAGAGATCAGAAATCAGAAAATTTCCGATCCTATTTCTGATCTCTGATGTCTGATTTCTGATTTGCCGTATTTCGCGCCCGTAGCTCAACTGGATAGAGCATCAGCCTTCGGAGCTGAGGGTTACAGGTTCGACTCCTGTCGGGCGCATGATGGACCGGTGGTGGAATGGCAGACACGCAAGGCTTAGGACCTTGTGCCCGCAAGGGTATGCGAGTTCGAGTCTCGCCCGGTCCACCAGAACTATAAAAGGGAAAGGTAACGCATCATGGAAACTCTGGAGAAACCGCTGTCCACAAAGGTAAAAGTCCTGAAAGAAGAGGATTGCATTGTCATGCTATCCATCGAGCTGCCGAAAGAAGAAGCGGCCCAGGAGTTGGATTCCGTTTACCAAAATATTCAAACCCGCGCCTCACTTCCCGGCTTCCGCACAGGGAAAGCTCCGATGGATCTGGTACGCAAGAATTTTGCCGACAAAGCCCGTCAGGCAGTGCTCGAGAATCTGGTGAGCCGAGCCTCCACGCAAGTTCTAAAAGAACGCAAGCTCGAGGTCATCGATACCCCGCGCGTTGAAAAACTGGATTATGAAATTGGCAAGCCGATCATTTTCCATCTCCGTGTCGAAAAAGATCCGATCGTCAAAGCCAAAGATTACAAAGGCATCAAGGTGAACCGACCGTCGACGGATGTGACGGAGGTGGACATATCCAAAACGCTCGAGGAAATTCGTGAACGCAATTCCACGCTGGTCGCTTCCACAGCTGCCAAAGTTGAAAAATCACATTTCGCGGTAGTCGATTTTGAAGGTAAGATTGAAGGGAAGGCCTTTCCGGGCGGTTCGGCGAAGAACTATCTGCTGGATATGACTCAACCCCAGACGATTGCCGGATTCAGTGAAGGCATTCTCGGCGCCGAAGTGGGTAAGGAACGCGAGGTCAAGGTGACTTTCCCCCAGGACTATGCGCGCAAAGAATGGGCTGGGAAAGAGGCGGTATTTCTGGTGACCGTGAAGGAAATTAAAGAGAAGAAACTGCCTACACTCGACGATGATTTCGCCAAGGATCTCGGTTTAACCTCGCTGGCGGAACTTCAACAGAAGGTCCGGGAGAATTTGCAGAAGGAACAAAATACCAAGTCCGATCGTTCCATTGAAGAACAGATCGATCAGGCTCTTCTGGATAACCATAAATTCAACGTTCCCCCCACATTGGTGGAAGAGCGTATTCGGACGCTGACGCATCGGGCGTTGTCCAGCCTGCAGCGGCAGGGGTTGGTGGCGGCCGGCGACAAGCAGGCGGAAGAGACGATCAAAGAGAAATCTCGGCCTCAGGCGGAAAAAGACGTGCGGCTGTCTTATCTTTTTAAGTCGATTGCGGCGCAGGAGAAGCTGGAAGCAACGGCAGCGGATGTTGAGGAGCTCAAGAAGAAGGCTTTGGAAGAGACCAAAGACAATCCGCAGAACGTTGATAAGTACTTTCAGGAACGGGACCTGGCGATTCGTGCTTCCTTGACCGAAGGAAAGGTCCTTGAATTCCTTAAGAATAACGCTAAAGTTAAAGTGTCCAAAGAATAACAGCCCGCCACTGGGGCTTTGGCGGGTCCGCCAGAGCTGTAGTGGCGGAGAGGAGGCAGAATGGTTTCAATGATTCCAACAGTTCTTGAACGCGTCAGCCAGGGCAATTTGGTCGGCTATGACATTTTCTCCCGGCTGCTCAAAGACCGGATCATTTTCGTCGGCGGCTATGAAGGCACGGTCACCACGGACTCCGCCAACCTCATCATCGCCCAGCTGCTTTATCTGGAAGCGGATGACCCCGATAAAGAAATCAACCTCTATATCAATTCTCCCGGCGGTATGGTCACAGCCGGCCTGGCCGTCTACGATACGATGCAGTACATCCGCTGCCCCATTACGACGATCTGCATGGGAATGGCGATGTCGTTTGGAGCCGTTCTCCTGTGCGCCGGCAGCAAAGGAAAACGCTTCGCGCTTCCGCATTCCCGCATCATGATTCACCAGCCCTTGATCTCCGGCGGCGGCATTTCCGGACAGGCCACGGAAATCGAAATTGAAGCCAAGGAAATCGTCGACACCAAACGCCGGCTCAATGAAATTATCTCCAAGCATACGGGGCAAACGGTCGAAAAGGTGGAGCGGGACTCCGAGCGCAACTTCTATCTGTCGGCCGAACAAGCCAAGGCATACGGAATTATTGATGAGGTGATCGTCCGAAAGAAATGAGTACCCCTCGAGACCCTAAAGAGCTGTTCCACTGCATCTTCTGCGGAAAAGGTAAGCGGGAAGGCCTGCGCCTCATCGGCGGACAGGGTATCTATGTCTGCGAAGAATGCATCCGGAATTCCTTTCAGCTGCTCAATAAGATCACCGAGGAAGACGACCGACGTAGTCCGAAGTCGGTTCCCAAGCCCGCGGAAATCAAACGCGTGCTGGATGAATACGTCGTCGGTCAGGAACGTGCGAAGCGGACGCTCTCGGTCGCCGTCTACAACCATTACCGTCGTATGGATATCGCCTCCCAGCAAAGTTATCCCGGGGACGTGGAACTCCAGAAGTCCAACATACTTCTCATCGGTCCCACGGGCACCGGCAAAACGCTCTTGGCTCAGACATTGGCCAAGTTGCTGCATGTTCCGTTTGCGATCGCCGACGCCACCACGCTCACCGAAGCGGGTTACGTGGGTGAAGATGTCGAAAACATTATTCTCCGACTTCTCCAAAATGCGAATTACGATGTAAAACGGGCTGAGCGCGGTATTGTCTATATCGATGAAATCGACAAGATCTCTCGTAAGACGGATTCACCATCCATTACCCGCGATGTGTCCGGCGAAGGCGTCCAGCAAGCGCTTTTGAAAATCCTGGAGGGAACGGTGGCGTCAGTCCCCCCTCAGGGCGGCCGCAAACATCCTCAGCAGGAATACATTCAGATTAATACCACCAATATTCTTTTTATCTGCGGAGGCGCTTTCGAGGGACTTTCCAAAGTAATCGAAACGCGCGTCGGCAAGCGCGGCCTCGGGTTCGGCG
>Ga0206971_10087_pt1 | contig 29589 bp, 35 predicted proteins | sample Alteio_BWOrgHeat_85_FD_152917 | JGI IMG/M metagenome (GOLD analysis project Ga0206971, IMG submission 152917) | Enriched cells from forest soil in Barre Woods Harvard Forest LTER site, Petersham, Massachusetts, United States -... | ecosystem: Environmental > Terrestrial > Soil > Temperate forest >...
GATTCGTTTCCGACCCTGATGCTCGTTAGTTCCATCAATCTCACCACAAGGGCGACAATTTTGTCGTGATCCAGGTTTGTACGCGAGAGATCTTTGTCTACCTGTTTTCGGATTGCAGGTAATTGTGCTGCAAACAATTGCAGGCGGTGATATTTGGCCTGGTTACGGATCTTATTCCAGCCGGCATGGTAGCGATATTGCTTCCGTCCGGCCGCGTCTGTTCCTGTAAATTGCAGGTGGCTGTTTTCGTATGGCGATATCCAAACGTTGGTATAGGCCGGCGGTATAACCATTTTATTAAAGCGGGCTATCAATTGTTTATCCTTTACCAGGATGCCGTCCTTATCATAATAACGCCAGCCCTTGCTGCCCTTTTTGCGCGTGAAACCGGGGCTCGAGTCTGACACGTAACGAAGGCCCACCGACTTTGCGGTTGTTTTTGGGTCGCGGCCGATTTTTTCGAGTTTTTTTAAAAGACGGTTCATGGTTTATAGAACAGGTTTTTTCTGCTTAAGTTTGAGGAGTATAAATTTTTATGATGCAACTGATCCCAGTAAAAGAACACCTTGACGAAAACGCAGACTTTGCTGCCATGCCGGAATGCGCTGAAAGTTTGCAAATGACCGTTGACTTTTACAAACGGGTTGGCTTTAATCCGCCCTGGATAAGCTATTACGTACAACATGACGGTAAACTGGTGGGCTGCGCGGCTTATGTGGGTAAACCAAATAATAACCGTGTAGAAATTGCTTATGCTGTTTTCACGTCATACCAGCGCCAGGGGATAGGTACTTTAATCGCCGGGATGCTGGTCGATTTGGCCAAACAAAATGAACCGTCAGTAACTGTTATCGCCCATACCCTGCCCCAGGAAAATTTTTCGACCAAAATCCTGCAGAAAAATCAATTCAAACTGGTTGGCACCGCAATGGACGATGATGAAGGCGAGGTTTGGGAGTGGGAATGGCAGAAATAAACACGAATTTTCGCGAATTGGTGCGAATTTCACGAAATTCCAAGCCGGTATGCGGCTGATCGCTTTTTTAACAGGCCACTTGAATTTTTACTATCTACTGACGGTTCGGCATTTATAAAAGCCCCAATTTTACCTCAAATCAAAATCATCAACTTATGAAATACAATTTTTTAGGGAACACCGGCCTGGTGGTTTCCGAGATTTGCTTTGGCACCATGACCTTTGGCGGCATGGGAGGCATTTGGGAGGCTATTGGAAAAACACAGCAAAAAGAGGTGAACGAACTAATGAAGGTGGTAGTAGACGCCGGCATCAACTTTATTGACACCGCCAATGTTTATTCTTATGGCGAATCGGAACGATTGCTGGGGCAATCCATCAGGGATGCCGGCCTTAACCGCAACGACCTTGTGATCGCGACCAAAGTGCGCGGCAGAATGAGCCAGGGATTTAACAATGTCGGCCTTTCGCGCTATCACATCTTCCAGTCTGTAGATGAAAGCCTGCAACGTTTGCAAATGGATCATATCGACGTGTTGTATGTGCACGGCGTGGACCCGAAGACACCGGTTGAAGAGATTGTTCGTTCGCTGAATGACATCATCCTCACCGGCAAAGTGCGCTATGTAGCCGTTTGTAACTGGCCCGCGTGGATGGTAATGAAGGCATTAGGCATTGCAGAAAAACACGGCTGGAACAAGTTTGCAGGCATGCAATATTATTATTCGGTTGGCGGCCGCGATATTGAGCGCGAGATTGTTCCGCTGGCAATCGATCAAAACCTGTCCATTATGCCCTGGAGTCCGCTGGCCGGGGGCTTCCTATCCGGGAAATTTACCCGCAACAACGAGAAGGCGGGTGATTCGCGGCGGGACGCCTTCGATTTTCCGCCGATCAACAAAGAAAAAGCTTATGATATAATTGATGTACTGGCCGAAATTGGCAAAGAAAAAAATGTGTCAGTTGCTGAACTGGCTTTGGCATGGGTACGTTTGCAGAAGGGAATTACCAGCACTATAATCGGCGCTAAAAATATCGATCAGCTGAAGGCTAATATAAAGTCAACCGAAGTGCGGCTTTCCGCAGACGATTTGAAAAAAATTGACGAGATAAGCGCGCTACCGAAGGAATACCCCGGCTGGATGGTTGAACGGCAATCGGCAGACAGGGAGATTAAGTAGTTTTTGGGCTGATGGTTCATAGTTAATAGTGGCTCAAAATGGCATTTACCCCATGACACTGAAGCAGCTATGAACTATGTACCATCAACTATGAAGTAACTATTTAAGGCCCTTCAAAACATCAACCACATGCTCCACCATATCCGGGTGCACATCTAAATGCAATACAAATCGAATGCGGTGCGAGTGCGTAGACAAGGCCCTAATTCCATAAGCCGCAAGCTTTTCTAAAAAGGCTGCGGCAGGCTCGACCGTGTCAAACAAAATCAGGTTGGTTTCAGCCGGCAAAACATTCGAAACTGCCGGGCAATTTCGCAGCGCTTCGGCTAATATCTGCGCGTGGGCATGATCGATCTTCAGGCGCTCAACATGATGATCAAGGGCATAAATACCCGCAGCTGCCAAAAACCCCGCCTGTCGCATACCACCGCCGAAAACTTTACGAACACGACGGGCATAGTTTATAGTTTCTTTTGATGCCAGCAGCACCGAACCAACCGGGGCGCCTAATCCTTTTGACAGGCAGATTGAAATGCCGTCAAAGTATTGGCCGTAGTCTGCTGCTTTGTCGCCCGTGTTGGTTAGTGCGTTAAAAATGCGGGCGCCATCCAGGTGCAGCTTCAATCCTTTTGCTTTACACAAGGCTGCTATCGGCTTAATACCTTCCAGTGTATAGCAACTCCCCCCTCCCCTGTTCGAGGTATTCTCCAAAACCACCAGGCTAGTGTGCGGGAAATGGACATTGGTGGCGTTGATCTCCGGCTCGATCATTTCAGCGGTAATAATGCCACGGTCGCCATTCAGCAGCCTGGTCGAAACTGACGAGTTAAAGGCAATTCCCCCACCTTCATAACGATAAACATGCGCAGTTTGATCAGCAATCAGTTCATCAAGCGGTTGGGTGAAACACTTAATGCCAATCTGGTTAGTCATAGTGCCCGACGGACAGAACAGCCCGGCCTCCTTGCCAAATATCGCCGCAGCTTTTTGCTCCAGCTCATTGATGGTTGGGTCCTCGCCAAAAACATCGTCGCCGACTTTGGCATTCATCATCGCCTCCATCATTCCGGGTGTGGGTTTGGTCACCGTATCGCTGCGTAAATCAACTTGCATCATATTAAAAGTGTGTAAATGTGCGTTATTTGTATTTTATTCAATATGCGTTCAATTTTAAGCATTTTATTTTTTTCGACGCTGTTTGTATCAACAAAATCATTCGGCCAAAAATGGCTGCCCGGCCACTTTACCGATGACAAAGGAAACGTGGAGATCGGTTTGATCCGCATCAATCCATCCGGAAAGGCGCCCGTTAAGGACGAAGGTTTTATTGAATTTAAGGCGGATAACAAATCGAATTCATTCAAGCTAAGCGCGACGGAACTACGGTCATTTGTCATCGGCCGCGACAGCTTTGTGGTGGCACATGCGCCAGGCAACGAAACCTGGGCCAAAAATGAGTTTGATTTTGTACGGGTGGTTTTGGACGAAGATTTGAAATTGTACGCAGCCGGCGGTGTAAAAACGGGTGGCGGCGGCAGTGGCTTAAGCATTGCGCCGGGCCTTTCAACCGGGGTAGGTACCGGCGGTTACAGCGGCGCTGCCGTTGGCACCGGGGTTTCCGTTCCCATCGGAGGCGGAGGCGGCAGCAGTTACTATGAGAAGGTGGTGTACTATTACGGCGATAATACCGCGAACATGAAACGCCTGAACGATCAGAATTTTGAAGACATTATGACCGATATTATGGGCGACTATCCCGAAGTAGTGGATAAAATAAAAGCAAAGGTTTATGTGCTTGAAAATATCGACCGGCTAATTGCTTATTTTAAGCAGGTGAAAGCGACCGCGTCAAAGCCCGGTTCATAGTTAATAGTTAGATGAAAAACCACTTTCCTACCGTGAACTATGAACCATCAACTATAGGCTACCAGCGATCACAAATCCGCTGGCCCAAGCCCACTGAAAATTGTAGCCGCCAAGCCAGCCGGTTACATCTACACATTCGCCGCCAAAAAATAATCCGGGTACTTTTTTGGCTTCCAGCGTTTTGGATGAAAGTTCGTCGGTCGATACCCCGCCGCGCATTACCTCAGCTTTATCATAACCCTTGTCCCCTGCCGGTTTCACCTTGAAATTATGGACCAGGTTGCTGATGTTTTCTATGTCCGTTTTACTCAGCGATGCCAGGTTCTTTTCGGCAGGTAACCGATCTGCTATCGCCTCGGCAAATTTGCGGGTATAAAGTGTGGCGATAAAGTTTAGCAGCGTTTTTTTGCCATTCAGATCGCGTTCCTGCACGATTAATTCTCCAATATTCTGGTTTGGCAGCAAATCGATATAAATAAACTCTCCCGGTCGCCAGTAAGATGAGATTTGCAGGATGGCCGGCCCGCTTAGGCCCCAGTGAGTGAAAAGTATGTTTTCCTCAAAGCTTCCCCGGTCGTTCCATACCCGGCAGAATATGCTGTTGCCGGACAGCTGTTCATACCAGGGCTGATCCTTACCGGTTATCGTTAAGGGTACCAGGGCCGGTGCAGTTTCCGTAACAGCCAGGCCGAGCTTACGGGCAATCTTTAGCGCCAGGTCAGTTGCGCCCATCTTTGGGATAGGCAGCCCGCCTGCTGCCACCACAACCTTCGGCGCAATCAGGATTTGTGGCTCGCCGTCAATTTCGGCGTGCACTTCAAACCCGCCGTTAACCTTTTGGATATCATTGACCTGTGCATTGCACAAAATTTCCTGCCCAAAATCAGCGCATAAGTTGGTAAAGACATTGACCACATCTTTTGCTTTGTCGCTTTCGGGAAAAAGCTGACCGAGCGTTTTCTCTTTGCCGATTATGCCGTAAGTCTCAAAAAAGGTTACGGTATCCTCAACTGTCCATTGAGAAAGCACCGATTTGCAAAAATGTTCGTTTTGCGAAATAAATTGCTGCGGCGATGCATACAGGTTGGTATAATTGCAACGGCCGCCGCCGCTGATCAGTATCTTCGCACCTACTTTGTCATTTTTTTCCAGCACGAGCACGCGCTTTCCTATAAAACCGGCTTGAACCGCGCACATCAGCCCGCAGGCGCCGCCGCCGATAATTAGGGCGTCAAAGTTTGTTTGTTTTGCTATTTTTGTAGTCATGGCTGGCGCAGCGCAAATATCTGAATTCGGCAAGATACTCATCTTCCTCATTACCGGGATAATTATGGTGTGTTTTGCGTTTTCTATTGTGCGGCTTATCGCGCCGAAAAAGCCGAATCCCGAAAAACTCACTTCTTACGAATGCGGCGAAGAACCCACCGGCAGTGCATGGCTGCCCTTTAACTCCCGGTTCTATGTGATTGCATTGGTTTTTTTGTTGTTTGATGTCGAAATGGTTTTCATTTTCCCGTGGGCCGTTGTTTTTGGCAGCCACGAGATTAATAAGGTCGATCCCCGCTGGGGCGCCCTGTCGCTTACCGAAATGTTTATTTTTTTGGGTATCCTCATCCTTGGCCTGGCCTACGTTTGGGCAAAAGGCGACCTGGATTGGATAAAACCCAAACCCGTAACCCCTATCGCCGATACCAGCATCCCACAATCGTTATACGACAAGCTAAATGCTGACCAAAGCGCCTACCAGGTAAAAGCATTTGAACCGGAGCCACAACCCGCTACTCAAACCGTTACTACCACTGCCGCTCCCGACCAACCCGTTCCTATACGGAAACCTATGTTTAAGCCAACTTTTAAAAAACCAGGCAATGAATGAGTTAAGCAGCGAAAACGGCGGCATAGTGGTCACCAAAATGAATGACCTGCTCAACTGGGCAAGGCTTTCCTCGCTGTGGCCCTTGAGTTTCGGTATTGCCTGCTGCGCGATAGAGTTTATGGGCGCCTTCGCCTCCACTTACGACCTCGACCGCTACGGCGTTTTCCCGCGGCCATCGGCACGGCAGGCGGATGTCATCATTATTGCAGGCACCGTGACTTTTAAAATGGCGGAGCGCATCAAACGGCTTTATGAGCAAATGCCCGAGCCTAAATATGTCATCTCCATGGGTTCCTGCTCCAATTGCGGCGGGCCTTACTGGCAGCACGGCTACCATGTAGTTAAAGGCGTGGACCGGGTAATCCCGGTAGATATCTATGTGCAGGGCTGCCCGCCCCGTCCCGAAGCGCTTATCGGCGCTATACTTGAACTCCAAAAAAAGATACAGGATGAACGTTTGGTAGGCTGATTTTACGCCTGAAAACGCGGGTGTTCATTTTTGAACACCCCATCATTTTTTTACTTTAAGTAAACGGCTTTAATTTGATGATAATAAGCCGTCTATGTAATTTTCATAAAGCTTTACTTTAACTAAAAACAGCCCTAAAGCGTTCATTTTTGAACACTTTTGAACATTGAAATGAACGCTTTTTTAGCCCGGTAACCCTGGAATATATTGACATTTTCGGTGATTAATTCTGGCCCGCGTTTACAAAAAAAAGAAAAGTCATGCTGTACTGTTTCAGCACCCCACATGCTAAGTCGGCGCGCGATTGGTAACCCGGAGCTTGGCCGCCGATGTGTGGGCTACCTATCTGCGTGTTACCTGTATGATGAGGTGCCGAAACAAGGCATGACTGCCGGGGGCGGGGCAAAAAGCATTTTTTAGCCCTTTCTGCACCCGTCAAACCAGTCGCCAAACACCTTCAAACGCATTCAAAACGGTTACGAAAAGGGTACAAACGGCATCGAAAAAAAATTATTCAGGGCCCAAAAGCGTTCATTTTTGTTCAGGGGATGAACGGTGTCAAACAGCCATTGATTCATGCTATCGTAAACATTTTTCGCTGAACCTCCAGGCTTGTGACAACGAGAACGCACGGAATGCTCAAATTTTCATTTTACTAAATCGCTTAATAATTAGGCGCAGCCATCTTTGTTGTACGAATTATCTTAAATTTGATTTATTAGTTAACCTTAGCAAATGGCAATCAATCCAGACAATATTTCGTTTTTAATCCAACAGTTACAGAATTCACACATAAATAATTTTGCCAGTTATGTCGCGCAGGTTTTTAATTATTTGCAAAACGAAATAAAAGACAACCCTGTGTTTGACAAATATGAGTCGGAAACTGTTCGGTGGAAAAAATGGCTTGAACAGGTTGGCTCCTTTGGGCAGTGGGCTATGCCCTCCACAATTGAAAACTCAAAGTATCTTGCCTATAGTCTGTTTAAGTTAATTAGCGACAATGGCAATGATTGGTTTATTCAGCTTGCACTATCATTATACTATGATTCATCGATAATTCAGAACCAAAGAAATTTCACGAGCGCTTTTTTAGGCTATTTTTTAAAAGCCTTGAATGACATTATAAATGCCAACCCGGAAATCGAGGATAGCGCACCTAAAAAATTAAATAATCGGATTGTGTTTATTATTCATGGACACGATAACGAATTAAAAACTGAAATTCAGTTATTGTTAAATAGGGCCGGTGTGAATTCAATTGTGTTGCATTAGCGAGCTGATAAAGGTAGAACAATTATTGATAAACTTATTACTGAAACCGAGACTGCAGGATATGCAATAGCACTGTTAACTCCCGATGACCTTATGACTAATGGAATTAACCGAGCGCGCCAAAATGTTATTCTGGAAATCGGGTATTTTTTAGGAAAAATAGGCAAGGAGCGATTACGAATTATTGTAAAAGGCGACGTCGATATTCCGAGTGATCTTCAAGGAGTGTTGTACGAAAAACATGACTCTAACGGCGCATGGAAAATGAAAATATTAAAAGAATTGCAAGCGGTGGGAATCTACGTTGATTTACAATCCGTTATAAATAAATTTTAGAGTATCTACTAATTCAGGCGCAAGCGCCTTGCCCGAAGCTAGAACATCCTGGCCGGCGGTGTATCGAAAATGCTCATACACTCCGCAACAAAAATTTTTATTGAATACAATAACCTGGGCCGCGCGGCCAGCTTTTTTTTCAGACAATTTGCGTAAGCGGGGTGCAGCGGATACCGGTCAATGTCATTAAGTTAAGGGATATGTAATTTAATTTCAACCCTGGCATCACGTTTCGCCTCACCTAAACGGCGAAGCCCTTACTGATCCTCTCCAAAGGAGAGGACTTCGATGCAAACTGGACAAATTTCAGCCTTTTTAGCCCCTCTCCTTTGGAGAGGGGTTGGGGTGAGGCGAATACGGCGTTTATAACGAACCTTAACTTAATGACATTGGGGGGATACCGGCCCGGAGCATAATGCCCCGAAGGCGTATGAGCGAAACACCAGACCCTGACTTCTATTAGCTTGGGCACGCCCTGATGTTTCAATTTTCAGTTTTGAGCACGCAGTCAGCAGTTGCAAGTGCGTCCTTTTTCATTTCCGCCACCATAAATTTACCCCATAATCTGCATAAATGTGTTAATTTCAACCGTCGATTTGTCCGCGTGCTTTTACGCCGTCAAATCGAGCCAAAACAACCAATTTGCCCCCGATATGAAAAAAAGCTTAATCCTTTGTGCCCTTTTACTAACCTGCAGCATTTTTACATTTAAAGCCCAGGCCCAGTTGGCATCGCAGGTGGCCGATATTTTCCCCAAAGGCACCAATGTTTACGGAAATATTGCCTATGCAGGTGATACGCTTAAAAAGCACCGGCTCGATATTTACCTGCCACCTGTAAAAAAATTGAGCTACCCTGTTGTGATTTGGGTACATGGCGGCGCCTGGATGTCGAACGACAAATATGCCGACATGGGTTATATGGTGAATACGCTGAAGGACCTGATCAACAATGGCTACGCGGTTGCTTCCATAGATTACCGCTGGAGCACTACCGCGCCTTTCCCCGCGCAGGTACAGGATTGCAATGCGGCAATTGAATACATCGCTAAAAATGCAGCACAATACAACATCGACGATGGCCGAATGGCGCTGATGGGGTTTTCGGCCGGCGGCCATTTGGCCAACCTTATCGGGCTTTCAAATAACAATAACCAGCGCGATTTTTATTATAAAGGTCAAAAGCCTGATTTTAAAATCAGCCTGGTGATCGACTTTTACGGCCCGTCGGATTTAACCACTTTAAAAGGCAACGACAGCACCGACCCTAAAAACCCGATCACCCTGCTGCTGGGCGGAACCGTGGCCGGCAAACTAAAACTGGCTAAAGAGGCCAGCCCGCTTACCTGGCTGGATAAGGACGACCCTCCGTTCCTGATCATCCAGGGTGAAAAGGATGAATCAGTCAATCCTGAACAGGCTAAAACACTCAGCGACCGCCTGACGCGGCTGCACATACCCAATGACTTGATCATCGTACCCGGCGCCCCGCATTTCGGTGTTATGTTTGATGCGGAGAACATAAGGAAGGAAATTTTGGAGTATTTAGGTAAATACTTGCAGTAAAAAAAGGTAAAGCGTTTTCGCCTCACTCCGGCCCCCTCCAAAGGAAACGGAGCTAATAGTTTTTCTAAGCCTTCTCCTGTGGACTGGGTTCGGGTGAGGGCACCGCAATGTTTGCGATACCCCTTTTTAAACCTCGTGAAAGTAAAACTTTACCAGCACAACCGGGATCACCAATAAGGCCAGCGATATAAGCGCATATTTTTTGTACAACTTACCATCGTATGCGGGGTATTGCTGCAACAGCCGCTTGTACCTTTCGTTGCTAAAAATTAACAGGTAGTTCAGGATAACAAACGGCACGAACAGCGTAACGACGATTGAAATAAAATCATTAATAAGGCGATAATCAAAAATATTTACGGGCAAAAACAGGGGCAGCCGATGGTTCACCAGGGTCTTCATCCATAAAAAAAACGTGAACAGGTTTAGCCCGGCCAGTAACGACATCGGCGCCAGGGTATAGAGCTTCCAGCCGGAGGCTTCGGCTTTTTTGGCCCTGGTAGCCGTAATGGCATCCACCCATATTTTATAATACAACTCAAACACGGCTTACGTTTTCGTCTTTTTTGGCAATCCAACCTGCAATTCTTTTGCCTCAGTTTTACTTATTGCATCCTCAACCGAATGACTTTTAGTGTTCGACCGCGCCCTTTGTGTCAGCTCAACAAGGGTGCGGTAGTGCTCATAAAGTATTGCCAGCTCTTCTTCGCTCAGGTCCTGTATGTTCAGCAAACGGTTGCTGGCACTGTTGTTAGCTGCTATCAGTTCGTTTAGCTTTAACTGTACCGCGATAGATTCCTTATTTTGCGATTTCTGTATCAAAAAAACCATCAAAAAAGTGATGATGGAAGTGCCGGTATTAACAATAAGCAGCCAGGTGTTTGAATAATGGAACACCGGCCCGCTTATGGCCCATAATAACAGCAGTCCTATTGCCGCCATAAACACGGGCGAGCTGCCGCTATAGGTGGTAATAGTGTTACTTACCTTCTCAAAACCCGAAATATTTTCATTTGGTTGGTTAGCCATGTTTTATTTGTTTAACTTAAAAGCCGTTAAACAAAAAATTGTTTTAGCCTGTTTTAACACGAATGGGTACACAAGATTCTAATGGTTTGAAAGCGTTAAGCACCCGGCGCCTGGTATTACGGGCGCTTGAGCAAAAAGACAGCGCACAGGTGGCTGTCCTTCGTTCGGATGAGCGGGTGAACCAGTACCTGAACAGGCCCGCTTGTGTTAGCGTAGCGGAGGCGAAAGTTTTTATCCGAAAGATACAGGCAGGCATAGCAAATAACGGCTGGTACTACTGGGCAATCGACCTGAAGGAAGAGCGCCGCCTGATCGGTACCGTATGTCTCTGGAATATCGACCTGGAAAATTCAAGTATCGAGCTCGGGTATGAACTGCTGCCGGCAAACCAGGGTAAAGGTTTGATGTTTGAAGCGCTTGAAAAAGTGATCGGCTTTGCCTTCGGCGAGTTGAAATTCAAAAAGATTGTCGCCGTAACCAATCAGTTTAACAGCAAGTCAATCCGGCTGCTGGAGCGATTTGGATTCGTCAAAGATGAAAGCTTTATAGATGAAGCCAGTGAAGGCGCCGATGATATCTCCTTTGGGCTGGTTCGCCCGGACGATGTTTAACGCCGTATAAAGGTTTAGTAACAAGTAAAAAAAGCCCGGCAAAACCGGGCTTTTAAACTATTAATTGTGGTTTTTATTTATACAACACAGCATCCAGGCCAATGGCAACACCATTGGTTCCTACCATGTCAAACTTTATCACCTTGGCAACATTACCCTGCGCATCGGTAATTACGAGGTTTTTAGCCGCGTTTACACTTAGCGTCAGCGTTTGTCCGTCAATCGTTTTCATGGTCGATGTCCCGGTGGCCCTTATAGCTGCCAGAATCGCTTTCTTATCGTTAAGCCCTGCAACAACATGCCCCCTTAATATGGTGGCCAGTTTGGCAGGATCAGCAAACAGGGCATCTAATTGCGCGGCCGTAAGGTTGCTGAAAGCAGTGTTATTTGGGGCAAAAATGGTGAAGGGCCCGGCGCCTTTTAAGGTTGCGCCCTGGTTTGCTGCCCTTAAAGCAATAGCCATTGTTTGGTAGTCGGATGAATAGTCGCTGCTGGATAAGACCGATAAAACGTCCACCGTCGCAGCGGCTGCAGGTGCTGCCGGAGCGGGCGTCGTTTGCGCAAATGTTTTTTCCGAAAATACGCCTATTGCTAAAGCCGCAATCACCGTCAAAATTGTCTTTTTCATTATTTGATGCCTTTTAAAAGTTTGTAAATGATTATTTAAACTACTCTTTGCCAAAGATTATTTGTTGTCGGTAAAAATAATTTTTTGACTCCCTTAACAACCCTCAATCGATCAAAAAGGCGCAATTGCAATAAAATTGTTACGTTTCAGTGTATGACGGAGCCGGTAGTGGTAAAATTATGACTGTGCTGCGGCACTGTTGTCCATTTAGTTAACCAACCTTTGTGGAATCTGTTTATCGCTTTAACTGCCGCAGCTCTTTTCTTTTTTATTAAATTTGCAGCAATAGTAACTCGTTAGGCAGCGTCGCACAAAAAATTACCCCGGGCTAATGGAAATCAACACCAAAACGGACATCGGCACCAAACAAAAGGCGCTGGCAATCAACCTCGATCCGGCTATTTACGGCTCATTTGCCGAGATTGGCGCGGGCCAGGATGTGGCAGCCAACTTTTTTAAAGCCGGGGCATCCTCTCAAACCATCGCCAAAACCATGTCGGCCTATGATATGGTGGTATCCGATGCCATTTACGGCACGTTAAAAGTTCGGCGGTATGTAAGCGAGCCCAGGCTGATGGCCATGCTGGATCATGAATACAGCCTGCTGATTGAGCGCCTGGCGGCCCAGCGCGGGGACAAAACGACATTTTTTGCTTTTTCGGATACCGTATCCGCGCTGAATTATCACAAAACCAACGAGGGTCACGGCTGGATGGGCGTGCGTTTTCAGCTGACGCCAAACGAACAATATAATGACGTGGTGCTGCACGTAAAATTGCTGGATAACGATACCAACCTGCAGCAGCAAGCTGTTGGCATACTGGGTGTAAACCTGATGTACGCCTGTTTTTATTATCAAGAGCAACCGCTGGTCTTTTTGCAATCGCTGATGGACGACCTTTCCCGAGATCGCATCCAGATCGATATGATCCGTTTTGAGGGGCCAAACTTCAGCAAAGTCGACAACAGGCTAATGAGCCTGCACCTGGTAAAATTCGGATTCTCAGATGCCGCAGTATTCGGCCCGGATGGCGAAAACCAGCAGCCTTCGGAGGCGCTTTATAAAAAACACATCGTCGTGATCCGCGGGCGTTTCCGGCCAATTATCAATGTCCATATGGACATGCTGAACACCGGGGTTAAACAGTTTATGCAGGAGCCCGACGTGGACAAAAACAACGTGCTGCTGATTGCCGAGCTAACCCTGCAGGCCCTAAAAGAAAGAAATGCCGACCAAAACGCCGACATCGACGAAAAGGATTTCCTCGACCGTGTCGATATCCTTTGCTCATTGGGGCATACGGTAATGATCTCCAACTTCCACGAGTATTACAAACTGGTGGCTTATATTTCAAAGATTACGCCATTAAAGATCGGGGTAGTTTTGGGTTATCCAAACCTGGAATATATTTTTGGTGAAGAGCACTATCACGACCTGCCCGGCGGCATATTGGAGTCGTTTGCAACACTGTTCAGCCGGAAGGTAAAATTGTTTGTTTACCCAACTTTCAGGGATGGCGTGGTGTTTAATTGCCTGCGGTTTTATCCGCCGCCGCATCTGATCGATCTTTACCGCTATCTCATCGCCAATAATAAAATTGAAGATTTCAGACATTATAACGAGGCAAACCTCCATGTGCAAACCGATATTGTGCTGCAGCTGATCAAACAGGGTGTGGCCGGCTGGGAAGAGTTTGTGCCTGCCGAGGTGGTTACCATGATAAAAGACCGCCATCTTTTTGGCTATACGCCCGTTGCCGATGCTGACCAGCCGGTTATAGCGGCGAAAGTAGAGGAAGGCAAAATAACAGTTGTTAAAAATGAGGCCTGAGTTGCTTAACTGATGAAAGGCATCTTATCGAATCTGTCCAAAATATCCCAGTTTTTGCAGCTACCCGCTTTCCGCCGCAGGAAAGAGAGGGCAGGCATTTTCTTAAATTTAAGTTTCTAATAAACAGGGTGTCAAACTTCGACAAACGTAAACATCCGGCTGCTATAGGCAATCTCCCAATTTTCCCCTAAACTTGCATTAGCAATGAAATCATTTTACGGAGACCTCAAACTTGGCATATTAGGCGGCGGCCAGCTTGGCCGCATGCTGATACAGCAGGCTATTAATTACAATGTAACCGTTAAGGTGCTCGACCCGGACCGCGAAGCGCCCTGCCGCAAATTATGCGACGAGTTTATCGTAGGTTCGCTGAGCGATTACGAAACCGTGTACAACTTCGGAAAAAAGGCCGACATGGTGACCATCGAGATTGAAAAGGTAAACGTGGACGCGCTGGAACAGCTTGAGAAAGAAGGCGTTTTGGTTTATCCGCAGGCGCGCATCATCCGGTTGATACAGGATAAGGGCCTCCAGAAGCAGTTTTTTAAAGAAAATAATATCCCCACTGCCGAATTCCAGGTAATATCCTCGCCCGAACAGTTAAGGGAAAGCCGCATCCCATTCCCCTATATCCAAAAACTGCGGCGTGATGGCTATGACGGCCGGGGCGTGTACAAAGTGATTGACGAAACTTACCTCGCCGGCGCATTTAAGGAACCCAGCCTGGTTGAGCGCTGGATTGATTTTGAAAAAGAGATCGGCATTATTGTGGCCCGCAATGAAACCGGCGAAGTAAAAACCTTCCCGCTGGTCGAAATGGAATTTAACCCCCAGGCCAACCTGGTGGAGTTTTTAATATCACCCTCCACCCTGCCCTTCGAGGTACAGCAGGATGCAGCCATAATCGCCACTAAAATAGCCGAAGACCTGAAAATCGTCGGCTTGCTTGCAGTGGAGATGTTCCTGGATAAACACGGTAAAATTTTGGTAAATGAGCTGGCGCCGCGGCCGCACAACAGTGGTCACCAAACCATCGAAGGCAACGTGGTTTCGCAGTTCGAACAGCATTTAAGGGCCATATTTAACCAGCCTTTGGGCGATACCGCCTGCCTGAATAATGCCATAATGGTAAATATTTTGGGTGAGGCCGGCCACGAGGGCCCCGCAGTTTACCAGGGCATTGAAAAAATATTAAAAACGCAGGGCGTTTATGTACATTTATATGGCAAGGCGCTTACAAAGCCTTTCCGCAAAATGGGGCATGTCACCATTGTAGACGCCGACAGGGAACAAGCTATTGACAAGGCGAAGTTTGTGCGCGAAACATTAAAAGTTGTGAGCTAAAATACCCTCATCCAACGCACCGACTTTTTAGCGCCCGACTTTAATTATAAATGAAAAATATCTTTATAGTCCTTTTTATCATTTTAGGAAGTCGGCCGGTCTTTGCCCAGCGTGCGGTTACGCAGCAGCTCGGCACCCTCGCTGCTATCACCTTCCCGGATACGCCGAAAATGAAAAAAACCGCAAAAGGATTTTATTATTTCTTCGAAAACAAGGGCGTGGAGTACATGGCCTCAGTCGGTAGCTGGTCCAGCGGCCCTTTTGATGATTTTACACATGATTTGCCCGATACGGCCTACGCATCCCTGGTTCGGGAGATTACCGCCTTCCCTGGTGCGCGGTTATTTTACAAGCGAAAAATCAAGATAGATAAATTGAATGGCGTTGAATACGGTTTTGTATCGCAGGCGGATTCGATGAACTATTACCGTTATCATCGTGCGCTTTACCTCAATAACAAACTGATCATATACGGTTTCAATTCATTCGATTCCTTAAAAATAGATCAAAAGGCCTTAAACGACTTTTATGCCACTTTCAAGGTAATCCTGCCGGATGCCACAGCGGGCCAGCAAACTATTGCCGATGCATTGTTTAACCTAAAAACAGTAATGTGGGCGGCTATAGCGCTGCTGGTTGGGGTACTGATTATATTTGCCATAAAAAAACTCGCATAAAAAATTGACCAGGTCAAAACTATTTTGGACGGGGGCCATCTTGCTGGCAATCATTCCAATGTTGCTGCTGGATATTCCCAAGCATTACATTGACTGGAAAGATGATGTTCATGACGAGCAACAATTTATCACCCAAAACACCTACCAATACTCAGTTCAGCAAAAGGCGGTGATATTGCACAATATGCACACCAGCAACCATGCGTTACAAATATTGATATACACCAAAGGGATTTTCTGCCTTTTGCTGTTCGCATTGGGTATTTCCGTATTGCTGCGTTACCTAAAAACCGAAAAAAAATCCGGGTGGACAGCGGTGTTCCCTTGTTTTGTGCTAATGGCGGCGACCACCGGCCTCAAACTATTTTCGTGGACAACCTTTGGCGGAAATAGCGATATGACCATTTTACCCGATTCGCCGGCCGACACGTCGCTACTCAAAATTTACGACCAAAACTTTAAAGGCAAAGTAGTCTATGTCGATTTTTGGGGGACGACCTGTGCGCCATGCCTGGAGGAGTTCCGCAATTTTACCAAACCCCTGAAGGATCACTATAAAAACCGGCCCGACCTGGCTTATTTGTATATTTGCGGCGGAATGAAGCTGATATGGAAACAGCAGCTGCAAAAATTTAACATTGAAGGGAGCCACATCTTCCTGGATAAAAAGGATTATGCAATGCTGTATCACCGGTCGGTGCGGGGCGCAAAGGATACGATATTAGCAATGCCGAGGTACCTGATCATCGATAAAAAAGGCAACATCGTGGATAAAGACGCGCCGCCGCCCAGTCAAAAGGATTCGATTGAAGCAAGACTGGACAAGTATTTGGCGGGTAAATGAATTAATCGGTGCAAAAATATTTTGCATAGGCTATTGTGTTAGATAAAAAAATCGGCCCCTTAGGGGTCGCAGGTCGGTAGAAAAAGAAAAATTTAATTAATTTAGAACTTAACAATGAGTAGTAACAAACCAAAAGTTGGCATCATCATGGGCAGCAAGTCCGACCTGGGCGTAATGCAGGATGCGGCCGATATTTTAAAAGAATTAGGCGTTGATTACGAGATCACCGTCGTGTCGGCCCACCGCACCCCCGACCGTATGTTTACCTACGCCCGCTCAGCCGCCGACCGCGGCCTTAAAGTAATTATAGCAGGTGCAGGCGGCGCCGCTCATCTGCCGGGCATGGTAGCTTCGCTAACCCATTTACCTGTAATAGGCGTACCCGTAAAATCAAGTAATTCCATCGATGGCTGGGATTCTATTCTCTCCATACTGCAAATGCCAAACGGCATCCCGGTAGCAACAGTTGCGCTCAATGCTGCAAAAAACGCCGGTATACTGGCTGCGCAAATACTTTCTGTGGCTGATGACAAAATCACGCAAAATCTTATCGCTTATAAAGAAAATTTGAAGAAAAAGGTAGAAGAATCAGCAAGGGAGATGGAATAAGCGTGTCCCGATTTATCATTCGGACTTTCGGACTTTCGGACTTCCCGACTTTCGGACTTCCTCAATTCAACTCCGGGTTTTCCGGAAAATTAGCAATATGTGCATAGCGCTGGCCTAAGCCGATCACTACTGCGCGCCAAAGGTTGTCTTCGTTGCTGTTAAATATCGAATCGGCGTTAATTTTTTCAGTCACAATCCAGCTGTCTTCCTTTATTTCGTCGTCCAACTGATCAGGCGTCCAGCCCGAATACCCGGTGAAAAACCTGATTTCATCGGCCCGCAGGCTATAGCTTTTTACCAGTTGCTTAACACTTTCAAAATCGCCGCCCCAAAAGACTCCGTTGCCTATATCAACGCCGTCACCAATCTTTTCGGGACAACGGTGAATAAAGTGCAGCGTATTATTGGCCACCGGCCCGCCCGTATAAACAGTAAAATCTGAGTAGGACAGGTCAGGAAGCAGGTCGCCGAGCGCAAATTCGCTGGCGTGATTTAAAATAAAACCCATTGCCCCGGCCTCGGAGTACTCGGTGAGTAAAATTACCGATCGTTTAAAGTTCGGATCCATCATAAATGGCTCCGATATCAGTACACGCCCTGTAGCCGGGTTGATAGAACTTAGCATGGACCAAAATTTTTGGTAATATAACAAGTTTTGTAAAAATATATTGTTTTAAAAAAGAAAGGTAAAATGGTGAAAGGTGAAAGGTAAAGGGCGAAAGGTAAAAATGCTTCCTAATGTGCATTAATAAGTTGCTGCTTACTGCAAACTGCATACTGGCCACCGCAAACTGCATACTACATACTGCAAACTGGCCACTGCAAACTGGCTTTAGATTTCGTAAGTTTGCAGCCTTATGAAACAGGATAAATTACAGGATATGCGCGAGGAATATGCCTCGGCAGAGCTATCTGAAGACTCGGTAAAAGCAGACCCGATCAAACAGTTCGGGATTTGGTTTGACGAAGCGCAGGAAGCAAAAGTGCCTGAGCGAAACGCCATGACGCTTTCAACAGCTACCCATGATGGCCGCCCCTCGGCGCGGATAGTTTTGTTGAAAGGATATTCGGACGCAGGTTTTGTTTTTTTTACCAACTACCTGAGCAGGAAGGGAAAAGAGATCGGTAAAAACCCGATGGGCGCCCTCACTTTCTTTTGGCCTTCGCTGGAGCGACAAGTGCGCATTGAAGGCGTACTGGAAAAAGTAAGCAAGGAAGAATCGGAAAGATATTTTCACTCGCGTCCCAAAGAAAGCCAGGTAGGCGCCGTAGCATCGCCCCAAAGCCAGGAAATACCTGACCGGGCTTTTCTTGAAAAAAAATGGGAGGAACTGACCGCTGCTTATGAAGGAAAAGAAGTGCCGAAACCCTCCTACTGGGGTGGGTATATATTGAAACCGCGGCTGATCGAGTTTTGGCAGGGCCGCCCAAGCCGCCTGCACGACAGGATATTGTATAAAAAGATAGATAACAAAAACTGGAAGAAAGTCCGTTTGGCGCCATGAGTGTTGAAGAAATTAAGCAATTATTGGTGGATAAGTTTTGCGTCGATAGCATTATCGGCGAAGAAGCCGGCGGTTTACAGCCTGCTTTGTTGATTGCACCTGCCGATATTGCAAAAGTGTGCCTGGAGCTGCGCGACAATCCCAAAACCTATTTTGATTTCCTCTCTAACCTTACCGGCGTAGATTATGGCGTTGAGGCCGGCCGCTTTGGCGTGGTTTATCACCTGGCTTCCATCCCCTACCAAACCCAATTGACATTAAAGATCAGCAAAGAAAATGGCCGCGATCTGAATGATTTGCCGGAGTTTCCAAGCGTCAGCTCCGTATACCGTACTGCCGATTGGCACGAACGCGAAGCCTACGACCTGGTGGGTATCTTCTTCGAAGCCCACCCAGATTTGCGCCGTATTTTACTGCCCGATGATTGGGAAGGCTTTCCGCTAAGGAAAGATTATAAAACTGCCGAGTTTTATAAAGGGATAAAAATCGATTGAAGTTGAATGGTTGATTGAGTTGGATTAAGTTGATTGAGTTGAATTCTCTTAACCTAATCAACTTAATCCACCCCAATCAACTTAATCAACTCCAGATAACTTTTCCCACCCGCCCTTCGTATAAATCCCCCGATCAACGTCAATTAAAATCATGGATATTATCAGAAGAGACGACATTTCCTACGAAGAGTTCATCGAACAGCATTACAAACCCGGAATCCCTGTAGTTTTCACAAAGGCGGCTAAAGTTTGGAAAGCAAATGGCCTTTTTACACCGGATTGGTTCAGGCAAAATTACCCTGATCGCGAAATTGATGTAAGGGGCAAGGTTTATACCATGAAAGAGGTTATGGACCTGGTTGAAAACAGCACTGCTGAAAATCCCGCCCCCTATCCCATCATTTATAATATACCCGAAAGTTTGCCGGAACTGATGCCTTTGATCGAACCGCTCGACCTGAATTATGCATCGCCAAACTGGCTGAAAAATAAAATGTTCCAACTGGGCAAATGGGGGGGCGCCACCGAACTGTTTATCGGTGGTCCGGGCGGCAAATTCCCATATTTACATCTTGATTATTACCACCTGAATGCGTGGATTACCCAGTTATACGGCGAAAAACGTTTTACGGTATTCCCGCGCGGCCAGGAAGATTGCCTGTACCCCCGCCCCGATGATCCATGGCGCTCGGAACTGAATATATTTGAGCCTGATTATCAGAGGCACCCTAAATACAAAGACGCCACGCCGATTAATTTCGTAGTCGGCCCCGGCGAAACACTTTTTATTCCGTTCGGCACCTGGCATTCTGCATACTCCCTTACCCCTACTATTTCCGTTGCTTTCGATACATTGAACAGCAAAAATCACAGGGAATTTATGAAGGACGTCTGGGTGTTTAAAAAACGCCAGGGTACCGCCAAAGCATTGGCCATGTACAGCTATGCATGGGTTGCGACGCAAGGCAGCCGCATTACAGAAAAGAAGAAATACAAAAATTTTGCGCAATAAGCGCCGTTATCAAGCCCTGATCTAAAAAACATATACCGCCTGCAGTTAATACCTGCGGGCTTTTTATTTGGATGAACAGAGGGGAAAGCTGAAAGCTAAAAGCGGAAAGCGGAAAACTAAAAAGAACTTTCTGCTTTTCGGTTTTAGCTTTTCTTCAGTGAGTGGAGCGGAAAACTAAAAAGAGCTTTCTGCTTTTGGCTTTTAGCTTTTAGCTTCCTTTCTGTACATTTGAAATTCTTAAAAATAGTATCATTTAACCAGGGATTGGAAATCACGGCGCCAAAATATAACGAAGCTTTAAATAAGTACTATCAAAAAATAGCCGCTGCTGCTACCGAGGATATGGTGCTCAATATGGGGCCTCAGCATCCGTCTACCCATGGTGTATTGCGACTGGAGTTAATCACCGATGGCGAAATCGTTAAAGAAGTGATTCCCCATATCGGCTACCTCCACCGCTGTTTCGAAAAACACGCCGAATCGCTTACCTACCAGCAAACCATCCCCTTTACCGACCGGATGGACTACCTGGCATCCATGAACAACAGCCATGCCTTTGTAATGGGCGTTGAGCGCATGATGGGCATTGACAAAGACATCCCCAAACGCATTGAATACATCCGCGTGCTGGTTTGCGAGCTGAACCGCATAGCTGCGCATTTGATAGCCATCGGTACTTATGGCATCGATATCGGTGCATTCACGCCATTTTTATGGTGTTTCCGCGACAGGGAGCATATTATGGGCATGCTGGAATGGGCCTCAGGGTCGCGCATGTTGTATAACTATATTTGGGTAGGTGGTTTGTTCTACGATTTGCCGGTTGGTTTTGAGGAACGCTGCAGCGAGTTTGTGGAATATTTTAAACCCAAGCTAACCGAACTCAACGAACTGCTTACCGAAAATCAAATATTTATCAACCGCACCGCCAATATTGGCGTATTGCCCATGGACGTGGCCATCAATTATGGCTGCTCCGGGCCGATGCTGCGAGGTTCAGGGCTGAAATGGGATCTGCGCCGTATTGATAACTATTCCGTTTATCCCGAACTCGAGTTTGAGGTACCCATCGGCAAGGGCGAAATGGGCGCAATTGGCGATTGCTGGGACCGGTACAAAGTAAGGGTTGACGAGGTTGCCCAATCGCTCCGGATCATCGAACAATGTCTTGAACGTTTAAAAAAGGAATTGAAACGCACTCCCGATTTTGATCCCAGAGCAAAAATGCCTCGCAAAATCACCCCCAAACCGCAGGATTACTATGTGCGCTGCGAGGGCGCTAAAGGAGAGCTTGGCTTTTATTTTATGGCCGACGGAAAATCTGAAATCCCCACCCGGGTGAAGGCTCGTGCGCCAAGTTTTTGCAACTTGTCTGTTTTACCGGATCTGGCGAAAGGTGTCATGATCGCCGACCTGGTGGCCATTATCGGATCCATCGACATTGTTTTGGGCGAAGTTGACCGCTAAAAAAAGGCGTCCCGGTTTTCACCGCGACGCCTTAATATATGGATGTTTTTTGGAGGGGCTATTGATAAACTCTGATCATAAAAACATAATTCTGCAGTTTTTTGATTTGCTGCGGACGGCTCAAACCGGCCAGCATGTTCCTGGTATTTAAATTCAACGGCTTGTTAAGAGAGTCGGACGGGATGTTTTGGATCGCTTTTAACAGGTAATCAGCCTTTAGGGCGAATGTGGTACCTGCAAGGTTGGTTTGTTTCGCATCCACAATGCCAATAACATTTCCTTTATTATCAAGCAAGGGGCCGCCGCTATTCCCGGGATTTGCCGGTATCGACATCTGGTAAGATGTCGAATCCCCCCTGTATCCCGAATTCGCCGTTAAAAACCCAGGGCCCAAAACCATGGCGTTCGACGGGAAACCCAAAGTGAACACGTTTTCACCCATATCCGCCTCGCCCTTTCTAAAATTATAGGGCAGCGGCGCCAACGGTTTAAATGATGGGTCGGTAATTTGCAAAATGGCAACATCAGGGTCCTGTTCTATATGAACAACCTTTGCCTTATACGATTTTCCGTCAAAGCTCTGCACGTACACCGAATCTGCATCTCTTACCAAATGGTAGTCAGTTGCAATCATCCCATCGGCCGAAATTGCAAATCCTGTGCCCCTGTAGTTACCAGGATTAACCGGAGCCGGATGGCTGCTATTGGGTGGGTTTTTAAATTTCTTTTCCAAATCACCCAGCCTTCCGCTCAACACCTGAATTTCCCTATCCCGGTTGCTTAAATACCCGGTATAAAACAAGGTCACCAGCACCGAAAATATCGCAATCGAAGCCGCCACCGAAATTTTCGAGTGATGGTTACGCCACAGCCTTACGATAAATGAAGGGTGTATCTTCAGTTCATCCTCCAGGGCTTCCACATCTATTTCATTATGAATGGCATCAAGGCGCTTTTCCAGTTCAAGGCGCTCGCCGTATTGCTTTATCAGGTTGGTAAAATGCTTATGTTCAATAACTTTCTCATTGATCCCGGCATTTTCACCACGCAATGTTTCAAATGCGGCGCGCTCCTGCTTGGTCATATCGCCATTCAGGTAGCGCTCAATTTGTTCCAAAAGTTCATTATCGTTCATCTCTTTTCCCTTTTATGTTTGTTGAAAAAACAATTTCTTCAACCGTTGAAGGCATTTATATTTTTGGGTTTTGGCATTATCCGCATTGGTGTAGCCAAAATTCTCGCAGATCTCCTTCATCGACCTGTTATGAATATAAAAATCTTCTATGATCGTTTTGCAGGGCTCGCCCAATAAATTAAGCGCGTCACCCATACGGTTAAATTGGATATCTCTTTCGTTATTTTTTTCGGTCTCATCATCAACCGATAAATACTCTTCAAAATCCTTAATGTCGCCGCCGTACCTGTTCAGCTGGCTTAACCTTTTTAACCAAAGCCGCCTGCAAACCGAATAAATATACGTTTTTAGTTTGCTGCTGAGTTCGAAATCGCCATTCTTTACTTTGTTATACAGAATGATGATACCTTCCTGGTAAATATCCTTGGCATCGTCCGCGTCACCGTTATTATTGATGATCAGCTGCATTACCATCGGAAAGTAGGCCACATAAAGCCTTTTTAAAACACTTTCCGAATTATTAAGAATGCCCAGTATAACTTCACTGTCCGTTGGCGTCCCGTTTGTTGATTCTTTACTCACCTATTTAATACCATTTATGCGAAATTGTAACCCATTCGCGATAAAAAAATGTTTTTTAGTCCGGAAGCCGGAATCACGATAGCTATCGCGACCGAAAAGTCCGAAGCCTGTACTGGGGTCAAGATACGCAGATTTTTGATCGTTTTAAAATATCGCCTGTATCGCCATAAACAATCGAGTATCTCACTCGTCAAACTTTTTCTTCCGCGAGCTATCGTGATCCGGGAAAACAGGTGCCCTCAAACAAAAGTCTGTCATCCGCGTTAACATCAGCATATTAACATCAAACACCATGAAAAACGGATTTAAACTTTCCTTTTTAGCGCTCGCAGTTTCGTTATCGATAGCGGCCTGCAAGGGAAATGGCTCGGCAAATTCGGCTGATACTGCAAAAGATACATCAAAAGTCAATTCATCAACTTCGATGAAAAGCACGGCTGACACTACCATAAAAATCGATTCATCAAAAGCAACAGATACATCAAAAGCCAAACTGGATACGGTTAGCAAATCCGTTACAAAACATACCGTTGTGAAGAAAACTGCGGTTAAAACTAATTAGCCGGGAAGTCCGAAAGTCGGAAAAGTCCGAAAGACAGGAGAATATCGGTCAAGCCAGCGAGCTTCTTCTTTTCGGCTCTCCTGACATTCGGATTAAAACAATGTACTATTTATAAATCATCATAAACATTTAACATTCACACTTTAATAAATCAAACATGAAAAATTCATTCAAATTAGGCTTTTTAGCTTTAGCTATTACAGTTTCTTTCGGTGCCTGCAAAGGCAGCGGCTCGGGCAGCGGTTCCGACACCACCGATACTTCCAAGAAAGTAGTTGTTGACACCACCAAGAAAGTGGTTATTGACTCTACCAAGAAAGTAGTGGTTGACACCGCCAAGAAAGACACCACTAAAAAGTAAAAACTTTTAGCTTTCTTCTGTTAATTTTTTTTCACAGGTAATCTTTGATTTTTTTTAAAATTTGGGTTACCTTTTTGTATCTTAAGTATTAAGGTGTAACATTCACACTTTAATAAAATTTAAACATGAAGAATTCATTCAAATTAGGCGTTTTAGCTTTAGCTATCACAGTTTCTTTCGCAGCTTGCAAAGGTAGCGGCGCAGCCGGTTCATCTGACAGCGATACTTCTAAGAAAGTAGTTGTTGACACAACCAAGAAAGTAACTGTTGACACAACTAAGAAAGTAACTGTTGATACAACTAAGAAAGCTGACACCACCAAAAAGAAATAATCTTTTAGGTTTTTTCTGTTAATTTTTTTTCAAAAGGTAATCCGTTGATTTTTTTTAAAATCTTGGGTTACCTTTTGTTTTTTTGGGTATTAAGGGGTAAACTGTTTAATCACTTAAAAAAATTAACATGAAAAACACACTGAAATTTGGCGCTTTAGCATTAGCTATCGCAGTTTCGTTCGCATCTTGCAAAGGCAGCGGTTCTGCTGGCTCTTCTGATAGCGACACTTCAAAGAAAGCCGACACCTCGATGGCGAAAATGGCTGACACTTCTAAGAAAGACACCAGCAAAATGAAAATGGCTGCTGATACTTCTAAGAAAAAAGACACTACTAAGAAGAAATAATTTTTTCTTGACAAAAACAAAAAAGCTTCGGGTTTTATCCGGGGCTTTTTTGTTTTTGGTAAATTGCCATTCCTTTTGACCAGTTTTACCGGTAACTACACAGATATGTCCTCTCCATTATTATCGATAAACCATGCCACTGTCCGTTATCTTAATAATACTCTTTTCAATAATTTAAGTTTCACGGTCGACAAAGGCGAAAACTGGGCGATTATCGGAGCCAGCGGATCAGGAAAAAGCGCCTTGCTGCAAACCATCGGAGGGCGTTTTAACATTACCGGCGGGACTATCGAATACCATTTTTTTGAAGAATTTTTAAAAAAACACGATGATCCGGCAGGCCATATTACTTATCATAAGCTGATCGCCCTGGTTGAACCCCGCCATCACTTCCGGAACCTGTCAAACATTTCTGATTTTTATTACCAGCAGCGTTATAACTCTTCCGACTCCGAAGATGCCCAAACAGTAGATGAATACCTGGAATCGATCAGGCCGATTGATGGCGATGAGCGATACTGGACATTTGAGAAGGTTATCGGATTATTACGATTGGCTGATCTTCGCACAAAACAACTCATCAAACTGTCAAACGGCGAAACCAAACGATTGATGATTGCGGCGGCGCTGATAAAAAATCCCATTTTGTTATTGCTCGACAGTCCGCTCACCGGGCTCGATGTACAAACCCGCGCAGCGTTTAGTAAAATGATAGACGAGATTATCGGTTCGGGGATAACGGTAATAATGGCAACATCCCCTTATGAAATACCCGCAGCCATAACGCATGTGGCCGTTTTGAAAGATGGCGCCGTTGAACAAACCCTGGAAAAGAAAGATTTCAGGCCGGAGGATTACCTAAAGGACGATAACGATGAACTGGACGATAATGAGCTGAAAGTTTTGCTGAACGAAAATGAGGGGAAGCGGGCTTATGATTGTATCGTCAAAATGAATAACGTCCACATTCAATACGGCGACAAAGTTATTTTACACGGAATTAACTGGCAGATCACCCCCGGTGAACGCTGGGCGCTCCTTGGCCCGAACGGTGCGGGGAAATCTACACTGTTGAGTTTAATCAATGGCGATAATCCGCAGGCTTATGCTAATGATATTATTCTATTCGACCGGAAACGTGGAAGCGGCGAAAGTATCTGGGACATTAAAAGCAAAATAGGCTTTGTATCGCCCGAGCTGCACCAATATTTCCCAACGGATAATAGCTGCCTGCAGGTGATCGAATCGGGTTATTATGATACCCTCGGACTTTTCCGCCAAAGCAATAAAACCAAAGCGGAAACTGCCCTGCGCTGGATGAAAGCCCTCGAAATTGAAAAATATGCCCGCGTGTTATTAAAAAACATTCCCGCAAGCGCCCAGCGTCTGTGCCTGCTGGCCCGCGCCCTCATCAAAAACCCTGACCTGCTGATCTTCGATGAACCCTGCCAGGGGCTGGATGCACACCAGCAGCATCATTTTAAAACTTTGGTTGATACGATTTGCAGGATAAGCAATGTGACCTTGATTTACGTGAGCCATTACCAGCAGGAAATACCGGAGAGCGTGACGAAGGTATTGAGATTGGAGCGTGGTTTAGCAATTGTATAAATCTGCTTTGACACCGAAAAACACTTAATTGATGTAAAATTTGTCCTCCCTCCAATTTTCTGGATTCGTGTCGATGTAACCCGCAATTCTCATATATTCCTTATTTGAACTGATAATGTGATCATGAAACCGCGCCTGCCAACCGAATGGAATATTGTTTTTCCTGGCATAAGTAGTCACTGCTGATTTAAACCCCCGAATGATAGATGCAAGGTTTTTTGACTGAGGTCCGAATTTGTTTTTTTGATTGAATATGGAATCTCAATTGTATTACCAGCCGTAGAGACGCGATGCATCGCGTCTCTGTCCCGTTGATTGCCCAAAGCAGCTGTATTGTATTGGTTGTCATCAATATAAATGATCCCGTGAAAGTGATTGGGCATCACAACATATTCAAACAACTCCAAATTCATATCTGGCCTTAATTCCGGGGATTTCAGCCATTCTGTTTCAACGATCTTTCCTAAATCATTTAGCTCCATTTTATATACAGACTCATCGGAGGGAGACGCGATGCATCGCGTCTCTACGACATCTCCGAAAAAGCATTCCCGGTTTTCGGTGCAAATTGTAACGAAATACATGGCATTGTCAGCGTAATTCCATGTTTGCAGCCGCGCGGAAGATACCCTATATTTATTTTTGAATAGGTCGGTCACGTCAATAGTTTTATGCCAGTAAACTCATGATTATTTAAAGTTAGGGATAAAATGCCTTAAATGTCAACACAATAACACCTTTCGCCTTTAACCTTTCGCCTTTAACCTCCTTCATTGTATCTTTGTATCATGAACACTGCCGATCTGCTTCAACGTGCATTAAACTTTGAATTTTTAAGTAAGGAAGAAGGTGTTTTTCTATACCATAATGCCTCCACCCCTGATTTGATGTACACAGCCAATGAGCTGCGCAAAATACAGGTGCCGCATGGCAAAGTCACCTGGCAGATAGACCGGAATGTAAATACCACTAACGTTTGTATTGCCAACTGTAAATTTTGCAACTTTTTTCGCAGGCCGGGGCATGAGGATGCTTATATCACCGACATTGAGACTTATAAGAAGAAGATAGAGGAAACCTTTCGCTATGGCGGCGACCAACTGCTATTGCAGGGAGGGCACCACCCCGATCTTGGTCTAAAATTTTATGCAGATACCTTCCGGCAGCTAAAGGAGCTTTATCCTGCGCTGAAATTACACTCCCTGGGCCCGCCGGAGATTGCCCATGTTTCCAAACTGGAAGGCATGAGCCATATCGATGTGCTGCGTGAGTTAAAAGCTGCGGGCCTCGACTCATTACCCGGCGCCGGGGCTGAAATATTGAATGACCGTGTTCGCCGCCTCATCAGCAAAGGCAAATGCGGCGGGCAGGAATGGCTGGACGTGATGCGTGCCGCTCATAAATTAAACCTGCCAACTTCGGCCACGATGATGTTTGGGCACATTGAAACCATAGATGAGCGCTTTGAGCACCTGGTATGGATACGCGAGGTGCAGGCCGAAAAGCCGGAAGGCAATTACGGTTTTGTGGCCTTTATTCCCTGGCCGTTCCAGGATGATGGCACACTTTTACGCAGGCTGCGCGGTATAACCAATAATGTTACCGGCGATGAGTATATCCGCATGATCGCATTGAGCCGCATTATGCTCCCCAATATCAAAAATATCCAGGCATCGTGGCTAACGGTTGGCAAACAGGTTGCCCAAATATGCCTACATGCCGGCGCAAACGATTTCGGTTCAATCATGATCGAAGAAAATGTGGTATCTGCCGCCGGCGCACCGCACCGTTTCACCGCAAAGGGTATACAACAATCTATAAAAGAGGCCGGTTTTGAGCCGCAGCTCCGTACGCAAAAATACGATTGGCGGGAAATACCTGTGCAGATTGAGGAGCAGGTTATAAATTACTAACGTAGAGACGCAACATTTTGCGTCTCCGGATATTTTGAGGCAATCCGCACATCTGACACATTCAAATCACTCTCTTTTTCGTTACTTTCGGCCCGTGAAAGACTTACGAAGTTTTGAAAACTTCGTAAGTCTTGGGCATTTTATCTACTTTCGGACTTTACTGACTTTTCGGACTTTTCCGACTTCATGGACAACATTGAACAATATATTGAGGCATTAATATTCGTTTCGGAGCAAAGTATCCGGGCCGAGGAAATTTTGTATTGCCTGCAGGCTGCTTTTGAACAGGATTTTACGGCCGGCGAAATCGACGGTCACCTGCAAAACATCGCTCAAAAATACCAGGATGAAAGCTTTGCAATAGAGTTGGTAAAAATTAGCAACGGCTACCAGTTTTTAACCAAAAAAGCCTACCACCAGGTTGTCAGCCTGCTGCAGGCCCAGCGCGCAAAAAAGAAATTAAGCCAGGCTGCGCTGGAAACCCTTGCTATTGTTGCCTATAAACAGCCCGTAACTAAAATAGAGGTAGAGCAAATCCGCGGCGTAAACTGCGATTATTCCATTCAAAAATTGCTGGAAAAAGAGCTGATCAGCATTGTCGGGAAGTCTGACACTGTTGGTAAACCGATCCTTTACGGCACCAGCGGCGTTTTTATGGACTATTTTGGCATCAACAGTATTGACGAACTGCCCCAGTTAAAGGAATTTACGGACAATACCGTGTCCATCGGCGAGCGTTCGGAATAATTTTCCTCTACCAAAAAATAATTTTAAAAACTTGTTTTACTGAAAATGATTTTGATTATTTTTACTAATAAATACTGTTAACACGATCAATTAAAAAAGATTATTTGCATTTTAATGCATTTGAGTTATTATTGAAAAAGTTTTACGATAAAATTCATAGCAATGGGAACTCCAAAAAAACCTGTAAACAAGAAGGTAGATTCTAAAAACACGGGCGAGGAAGATGATGACGACGATAGCTTAACTGATCAGCCAGCCAAGAAAAAGATTGTTGATGACGATGATGACTTCGATGGCCCTTTAGATGACTTGGGGTACGAAAACTTTGACGATTACGACGACGACGACGAATATTGATTTGTGATATAAGTCAACGCCTTTAAGCATTCAGACCACGTTTCTGGA
>Ga0206971_10116_pt1 | contig 29272 bp, 34 predicted proteins | sample Alteio_BWOrgHeat_85_FD_152917 | JGI IMG/M metagenome (GOLD analysis project Ga0206971, IMG submission 152917) | Enriched cells from forest soil in Barre Woods Harvard Forest LTER site, Petersham, Massachusetts, United States -... | ecosystem: Environmental > Terrestrial > Soil > Temperate forest >...
CGGGAACTGCGACGCACTGCTTCGAGCGAACGAGGGACTTCTCAGCCAAAGCCCCGAAAGGCGCTTCCGGCAGAACGAAGTAAACGCGCCGACCATCGGCCCTGCGCCCTACCCCGTCGGCTCCCGCCACCGACGGAAATACACCTTCTGAACTGTAGTGCGATCCCGCTGCCCGGGACTTGCTGAACTGACTTAGCGCGGAGGCGGTCACGAGGACGAGTTCCTTTCCTTCGGACGCCAGAGGTTCCCTGAAATCTCCGTAAACGGGCGACTTGCCAGCTGCGGTGATTATTCCTGCTTTCATGCGATTCTCCTTGTACTTAACCGTGAACTTGAAATCCCGGCCCTACACTCTAACGGTGTTCAATTAATCTAACACCGTTTGACTTTGAGATGTCAAGCCGGATACTCTGGATTCATGAAGGTGAACCGGGACATGGTGATTCGGGCTGGCCTGAAGTTGCTCAACGACGTGGGCCTGGAACGGTTGACGCTTCGCCTTCTCGGCCGGGAGCTGAAGATTCAGGCCGCGACGGTCTATTGGCACTTCAGGAGCAAGGAAGAACTCATTGATGCTATGGCCACGATGGTTCTTGCTGAAGGAGCCGCGCTACTCATTCCGGCGAAGGATTCTATCGATTGGGGAGTTTGGGCAGCTTCGTTTGGAACTGGTCTTCGTAGGACCTTATTGGCCTACCGCGACGGCGCGAGGATGGTCGCAGGAACGCGCCTTACCGATACCACCTACATGAAGGCGGCGGAGCGAATCGCGGCCAAAGTCATCGAAAGCGGCTTCACGGTTCGCCAGACGGTCGTCCTGCTGAGCACGATCTACAACTACACGTTAAGTTTCGTGATGGAGGAACAGGCTGTGTTTCCCCGGCCAGGCAAACGATCTGCGCAATATAACGTGAAAGAAAGGAACGCGATGCTCGATCGGGGCGGACTCCCGATTCTTCGGCAAGCTGGCGCGATTCTCTTTGACCAGTTTGATCGCCGCTACAGGGAGGGGCTGAACTTAATCCTGCAGGGTGCACAGCACTCCCACGGTCGAAAACGAGCGAGGTGATAACCAAGCTGGTGTCCGCATCGGACGGTACGGAAATGTGGGTTGAGTTGAGGGTTAGGCGATAGCGTCGGCTTGTTCCAGAGCGCGGTCCACTTTTGCCTCATTGAGAGAAGCTATTGGCGTTGATCCCTGCCGTCTCACAGCAGAGTGCTATTCAGTTAACTGTAGGGGAGGCAGTCGCAAAAATGGAAAGCAGCCTCGCGGCACGGCTCAACCTTGAAAATGCCTTTCTGCCATATAGCGACCCGGCGAAGTTCCCAACGCCTTCCGAAACATAGTCACAAAGCTTGGGACGCTTTCGTAACCGAGGTTGCCGGCAACCTCCTGTATCGACCGACCATCCGCCATCCATTTCACTGCGAGCATGACGGCAAGTTGTTGCCGCCACCTACTGAAACTCATGCCTGTTTCCCGGCTGATTAAACGTTGAAACCAAACACCGTCTATCGATTTCTTTGTATCTCATTGACAACGGATGTCTTACCGCAATCTATGACGCGATGAGTTCGATGTCGCGTTTATTTGATGATCCTTGCAAAGATATGAAAATACGGTAGTTGCGGGTTTCGTGTTTTTTCGATTATTAGAGGAATTAATGCAAATACCGTGGTGTTCGCCGCATAGTGGATGCGAATTTAGATACGAGAGGGATGAGAGGGCAGTGAGGAGATCAAGAGGCGGGAACCTCCGCTGATCGTTGCGTTATTCAAAAGTCACATCCGAGATCTTTAATCGTAGAGGATCGCACGACTGCGCGAGATGAAACTGAGACTCAGTAAAGTCTAAAAACTAGTTGACGGTGGAAGGTTTGCTTGGGTCAGTCGGTTCATCATGAATACCAAGCTTCTCAAAGAGTTCCTTCAGCGTGGTTCTGGAGTCGGGAATCGCGGGTCTCGACCGAACGCTTGGCTCGTTATCGTAGTTGCGTACTTTCCCACAACCACGCTCCACGATAATCTTGGCTGCGGCAAGGCCTGCCTGTGTGTCACTCGAATTCTCCATAATTTTCACCAACCGGTTAATTATCATAGGGCCGTGGCTTTGGGCCAAAGCCCTAATCTCGGGCGGGGTTTTGTTTGGCGTGCCGACTTTCCGACCGCCAGTCTTTGGTTTTCCCTTGGGTCTTGGCATTTTTCGAAATGGTACCCTGATTCTGTGGGATTCCGTCCAACTTGAGTGCTGAACCGAATTGAGCTTGAATTCTATAATTCAAGGACACACAGTGCGAATAAGGCGTCCGGCGATCAATTCCTGGCTAAGTTAACCATGGTGTTCTCGAACCGCCGTGGAAGGGTTTTCAAGATTTCTAGAGTTTGCCTTGGTAACGGTTATCGGGTCAGTAACGCCGGTCTTGCCGGAAACTTATGGCTCATCATCGTAATAGCCCACTTTCCCATATCCGCAATCGAGGATAATCCTAGCTGCGGCGATCACTGTCCGCGGGTTCTTCGAATGGGCAACGAGCCTTGCCAACTGTTCGATGACAGCAGGGGTGTAGCTCTGAACCCAAGCCTTAAACGCGGGGGCAGCTTTGTTTGGCGTGCCAACTTTTCGGCCACCTGTCTTCGGCGTTCCCCTGGGCCTGGGCATTTGTTAAAAATTGTAGCCTGTTCTGAGGGTACCGTCCAACTTGTGCGCTTAACGCAATTGTTAATGTCCTGAGCTTGCTAGGTTTCTGAAAGTTCAAGATCTCTGATAAAGCATCGCGGAGAAAACACCACCTCTGCAAAAGACGCACGACAACGCTCTGCAATGCGTTTCGCTCGGAGGCACACAGGTGCGATCCTGAGGTTAAATGTGCCATCCATTTGTTCGTAAGAGCGCGCCCTTTTAATGTTATCAAAAGCTGTATCCTGCTTCCGTCGCCACGGTCGTAGGTCGAGCTGAGGGCCGCCATGAACAGAAAAATGGCGACCTAACTTTCCCTTAGAAAGTTGGTCGACCAAGCTGTCACTCGAATATTGATATTGGAGCACAGGAATTGCGAGACTTTCAAGCAAGCTTCGTGCGGTAACCGTGGAAATTCGTCCGAGTCCTTCCGCTGCCGTGTCAGACTCATCGGCATTATGAAAGTGCAGTTGCCGGCACACCTAAGCAACTGGTGACGCGGTTGGTAAAAGCCCCTTCCCGCGTCACCGGCGGGGACTTTTGTTTTAGGGAATGGCCGTCGCTGGAAGGGAAACTGAAACGGGCGACGAAAAAGAGTGGCATGGCTTCTTTACGACTTCCCCATGCGCCGGAGTAGTTCTTTCTAAGCTATGGGTGGGTGAGCGGTTCGACTCCGTGGTCGCGCGACACTCGTCGATAACTTTCGGCGTTTAGGTTGGGAACCAGCCCGTAGCTTCGAGAGAATTACTTTTAAGCCGTTCCATTGCGATCAATCCAGACCGAACATGAGGATTTCAATTGCGCCTTCGCCGACCGAATTTATTTTCGGCGGGGAAGTCGCATATCCACCCGAACAAAAGGATTTAAGAAAAGAGAGTAAATAGGGAAGATGGGGTTTAGAAATTCGCCGCCATACTGGAGGCGAGCGCATCCGCTGGAATGCGCTGTCCCATCCCTCCAACGTCCGGCACGGAGCGTACATCTCATCCCAGCAGGTAGGAGAGACAGACTACTCCACTGGAAGTACGGAATCCAACTACCCTTGGATTTCTCCATCGGCTCTAGATAAATCTCCTTATTGTTGGCGCTACGCGAAGCCACTATGGTGACGCAATGCCTCAACGTGCCCTTCGCGTAATCAAATGGCTCGGCCCGGTACCCGTTGTGGGCGTGTGCGCAGCCTGCAATAAAGTTTTCAAAGTTCCCGTCGTCGAGATCGCCAAAACGAAAACAGCTCACGAAAAACTCAACGAACTATTCGACTGGCACAAGTGTAATGGTACGCAGTCCCAAACCTCGGAAGCTGGTTGAAATTTTGCACTACGAAATTTGTTTCGGCAGCCAGGGCAAACCTGCCCTTCTGAGTTAGAACCAAGTTGGGCGTTCGTCGCCAAGCGGGGTAACATTACCCACCTGACCAGCCGGTTATTGAAGGAGCCCCATGGAGAGCCTTAAAGCGACTATCGAAGCGGAAAGAACACAAGCGGAAGGATATTCGCTTCGTGCCGAGATGTTCGAAGATATCGGTCTATGCGCGGTTGCGAACGTTTTCCGCGAGCTCGTTCAGCTCTGTGATCTGAAAGTCCAAGCCTTACAAAAATTAGACCTCGACCGTTGCAAGCAAACAATGACTCTTCGCCCGCGCCGGAAATCAGACCAGACCGCGGCGTAATTTGAACTGAGCTACAATCCCCAAATGTCCCCACTCAAACCTCAGTATCGAAGTAAGTGCTGCGGTGCAGTTTTGCAGATTGTCTACGACGACGACAAAACTTGGGCAATGTGTTCGAAGTGCAGGAAACGGTGTGAGGTTCCTGAACAACCGAGCGAAGCTCTGGTGAGGCTTGCGCGGGCGTTAAAAGTCACACTACCTGAGATCGACAGGTGGACGCGCTAAGTCAGCCTCACCCCGTAGGAACCAATCGGATAACTTGTCTTTTCGGGAAAACCACTTCACAATCGCGTCGTGATTAAGCTCGTTCTCGTCATAGGGATGTGTGCAAGTGCCGCTCTGGCTCAAGACCAACCTTCATCCACGCCCCCCAAAGATTATTCCGTTGATTGCTCAAAATTTAGTTTGTCGCCTGGATGCAAGTCGTTTACCGAGCTCGTCGATAGCAAGGACAAAGATATTCTTGATCGCCTTGTCGGTGATTCCTTTGTTTGTTTTCGACCCGATGAAGACGTGTTCCTAATAGCTTCATATCTGAAGCCTGACGAAAGCGCTTACTTAAGAACTGGCAAATATACGTCCGAGCAAACTGGCATTTTCTTTTACAACCGATTCAAAGAGGGGCTTACCGACGATTACGAGACAGCCTATGGAACGTGGACGAAAAATACTGTCGCTGGTGAAGACGTACGGTTCAGTGCCAAACCACCATATAGTGCCTTGATAGATGCTGGGGAAGTATCCTTCTCATATCAATACAAGAACATGCGTGGTACAAACACGAGCTACCTTTTGCAAATAAGGAAATCTACTAAACGCTTCGTTGAAACATTCGACGCCGATGATCTACCAGTTTCAGACAAAAATAAATCTGCAACACAAAAACCAGCGGGCGCTAGTCGGTACGAGAATACAGGCTATTGTGCAGAATTTAACTAGCTAAACTTGGCTGGATCCGCGATTTTCGATTTTTTGCTGATTAATCAAAATCTGGGGGTTTTTGCCTCAAATTAGAGCAAATTTAGATACCGTTAGAGGCGGGAAGTGAGGAAATCAAACAGCGGAGATTCAGACAATTGCTAAGCTGGCAAAAAGGCGTGGGTCGGATCTGTTAAGGGTGAGGGACTCTAGGATTGGGCCAAATGAAACCCTGAGACTCCGTAAGCACTGCAACCTAGTTAACGTGTCAGGATTCCGGCGGGTCAGTTGGTTCATCATCGATACCATACTTCTCAAAAATTTCCTTCAAAGTAATTCTCCGGTTAGGAATTTCGGGTCTCAACGGGATGTGCGGCTCGGCATCCCCGTAGCCCACCTTCCCCAAGCCACGGTCCACGATAATCTTGGCCGCGGCGAGGCCTGCCCATCGGTCACTCGAATTTTCCATAATCTTCACTAGCCGGCTAATTACCATAAAGCCGTAGTTTTGCGCCAAAATCAGGAATGTCTACTTGCATAGAGCAATACTTGTGAGAGACAACGTTGCCGTCTCCGACATCAACGACCAGCTTTGAACATTTGTAGGAATCGCCAAGGATGGTGATGTGCTCAGCTGAACGAGTGGAACTTCAGCGTCACATAGTTCGCAGGAGTTGACGGACGGATTTCTGCTAGCTTCCAAACGTTCAAGGCGAACGCTCCAGTCTACTTGTTGCTGCGGTAGCTTCGCGCTCTGCTCTTTCGGCCAGCCGTTCCTTTGCCGATTCCAGATCGAAGTCCGGTTCGGCCCAAGGCACTGCTGGAAGTCCCTCCATCGACTGCTTCGCAGGCAATTGTGCAAATCTTCGGGAATCCCCCATTTTGAGACCTCAAAATACTGGTTCTCGTAACACCGCTTACTTGATTATAGACTTGTTGACTCAGATCACTCCCAATGAAAAATGCATCTACTTTCCGCAACAAGTGGCCTCATTTCGCCTCGAGGGACAGTTTGATGTTTCAGCTTAAATCAACCTAACTCGATATCTTTCATGAGCTTGCGCCTTCAAGCGAGCATTTTACGAATTGCACGTTTTTGTCGTATTTATTGTGCAGCAAAACCAACAACTACTTTTCAATCAGCAACTTGCGAAAACCACCCGCGTCTCTATTTCCTTTTACTTTAGCTTTCGATCTGCTAGCTCGAACACTCCAGACACCTGGGCTCTCTACGAAGGGCTCAACACAATTTTCATCTTGGGCAAACATAAGGATGCGGAGTTTTACGAGCTCAAATGCGAGTCGATGGAACTCAGGGCAGAGTTAAGCGACAACCGTGACCGGTTACGCCTGCACCGCAAGGAGCGCGGCTGCTAGTGGATCTCAGCGGTACGACACAAGATAGACGATGAAAGCCGGAACACTGCCCCAGTATTCCTTATCCAACTTCACTACTTTCCAATTTCTCTCATGTAAGAACATGAGGCCACCAACTGACGGGACGGAGAGATCGCCATTCTTATCAAAAACCTTCTCTTGAGTCCCCTCGCCCTCGCCATTAAACCGATAGACAAATTGCTGCGCACCTCCCATTACAGCCTCACTTCGTTACCTAGACATCTAATAACGATTCTATGCCGTAAGTAGGGTGCCTACAATCAAGGGAATCCCTCAGTCTTTGAACCAAATCGCGAGTGCCGCGCCTGAGATAAGCGTGTCCGGCTTGAGCCAGTTTTTAAATTGTTCGGGGGACATCGAGATAGGCCGATAAACTTTTCTTTGCAGTGTACCCGAGGACAAATCTGCAGCTTCCCCTGAGTTCGTAACGACTGTCCACAAATCCGCCATGTGACCTCCTTGACGGCCGGCGGCATTATGCCATGATTTAAGCAATTCCCTCACAACAAAGTAATGTCCCACCACGGTGAATGCAGATGCTCAGCTTGCATGGAAGGGTATTGCCCGGATTGTAAGCACATGCTCCGCGTCCATCGCGTAGCGGGAGGATGTATGTTCAGGATGCACACCAACCCCGGCGTGCATATGGACGACGCGGGAGACTGTCCCTGTAAGAAATCTCGATACCCACCCGATGGACACCTATGAAGATCAGCTAACGCTTCAACGCCACAGGCGCAAACGTCACCCTTTAGCAAGGTAACCAGCTTCTTTAGTGGCATTTTCTCCAAAGCTGCGAATGCACTTGAAGGACTTGCCGCGAAAACGCTTCCCGTCCAAGCAGCCGCAGCGATTCAAGCGAAAGGATTGAAGGGCGGACTTGAAGATGTTGCAGCACGAACGGAGAACCAGATCCAAAGCGGTGCTGGGCGACTCAATGTCGATAAATACGGGAACAGAACGTTCAATCCCGGCGATGCTACCCCGGCAATACGGTCGCCTCGACCATTACTGCCTTCCAGCATGAATACTCGGTAGTCAAGGGGATTGATCCAAGCATCGAGGTGGCATTTAGTGTGAACAATGGGTCATGCTACAACCAACCATCTGCTTCCACTTATTATCCTGCCAGCGATTTTGTTGATCTCGTTGGCGTGGATGGTTTCGATTTTGGAGGGCAAAAGTGGGCACAAGTTTTTGACAACGCTCTTCCACCGCTTCAAACTTTGGGCAAGCCGCTTTGGATTCTCTCGGAAGGAATAGTGCCGATGGATAACCAGAGCCAATTCATCACTGATTCGTTCGCGGGTACGAAGCAATTTAATCTCGCAGGAATTCTCTACTTCAACGCCCAGGCTTCCGATTAAGCGTAGGCGGCCTATCAACGCTCAGTTCATTGCTGTAGACTAGAACTGTCACCTTCCACATCTTTCCGCCACGCCCACAGCGTCGGTCCCTTGTGCAACTTGATGTTCCTCCGAGCACAGGAGAATTTCAATGAGCCCCTATCTTCCACCACACTTGATTGAGCGCAATGGAATCAAAATCTGTTCCACATGCCGTCTAGCGTTTTCAACCGATTCCAAACCGTCTATCAGCAAAGCGTTTGCCGCTCACATTCGCGCGAAGCATCCACTAATTGTCCCTATTACGCCAAAATAGGAAGACGATCTGCCCTTCTGAGTTTTGAACGCACAGCGATTTTCGGCGTAATATTGCGACTTTCTCAAGGAGGTCGCCGTGCCCCTGACCATGCTCGAAGCTGAACGCCGCCAGGCCAAGGCCTTCAAACGCTACGCCAAAGTGATGGAGGGTTTCAGTCCCGCGACGGCGCAGTTCCACCGCAACTTTGAGAAGCTCTGCGACCAGAAAATCCAGATGATGGATCTTGTCCAGCGGCAGAACAATGTAATGAAAAAGCGCTTCGCCGACGCGATCAAACCGAAAACCCAGCCCATAAAAGCAAGTCGGTTTTCAGATGCACGAGCGTAACGTCCATATACTCGCGCTCTTCCTTGCTCAACCTGTCTCCACGCCGTTCAACCCTCCCATTAATCGCCCGAACCGCCTTCTTAATCTTGCGCGGTAATTTCTTCATGCTCGGCTCATCAAGAGCCCCAATGTATCGCATCTCCCAAACCGTATCGATTTCTTTCATGGATCGACCTCCGACCTCGCATGTTACGCGTCGGGAAGTTTCGGAATATTAAAATTTGGTTACTTGGCTAGGGAGTTCGGTGTTGGGGAATGTGGTACGGGGCGAGGCGTTCCATCGCCATGACATCAAGGCTTGTGAGGGCGCGTTCGATTGCTTCACGCTCCACTCCGCCCGACTCACCCTCCACCGATAATTCCTGGCTCCGCATATTAAGCAGGGTGCGCGCACTTTGAATTTTGGACACCAATTGCGCGTCGTCGGTTTCTAGGACCGCTTCAGTAACCATCGTTTCCCAAATGTAGTCTCTCTTCATGAATCCCTATCTTCTCACTCGACATTCACCAATATACGCCACTGGTAATCGAATTGAAACGTACTGAATTCCCTGTATAGACCGCAATAATCTATTCGCGTGCAATCTTAGAAAGGGGTCCTTGCGGCAAAGGAGGGATTTATATGATGTTCACATTTGTACTTGGGGACGACAGTATCCCTATCCGCAAAGCCCTCAAAAATCTCCTGGAATTTCAAGACGGTTGGACCGTTGTAGGTGAAGCCGATAACGGGAAGGATGCTATCGAGAAAGTTCAGAAACTAAAACCAGATGTAGTCATTCTCGACGTTTCGATGCCCGTGATGGACGGCCTTCAAGCAGCGAAGCATTTACGGGAAACTTCTCCCGACACCTTCCTTGTTATGTTCTCCAACTATGCGGACACCCAGCTTAAGCATGTCGCCCTCTCCGCAGGAGTGGATGCCGTCGTGCCGAAGTCAGAACCGGTGGTTCTCCTCAATCGTCTTCACGAACTACTTAGGCCGTGGCGCAACCGTAACGTAGCGACTTAAGCTTCCCCTCGATTAGGCTCGACACCCATCAAGCCCCGGTATATAGTGCCGCCGACCGAACCTCGGGAGGGAATTCATGGCACATTTTGTGATGTTTCACGCCAAAGTTCAGGATTTTGCGAAGTGGAAGAAGGCTTACGACTCTCACATCTCAGTGCGCAAAGAATACGGCCTCAGCGAAGAAGCTCTTTACAAACGCGCGAGCGACCCCAACGATATCGTTTTAATCTTGAAGGCCGCAGAGCTGAACCGGGCGCAGGAGTTCGTAGACGATCCGAAAGTCCGACAGGTCATCAGGGACAGCGGGCTAATTGGCAGTCCCGACATTTCCTTCCTCGAAAAAGCCTGAGAACCTTCGGCCTTACACGAGCCTAAGCGCTTTAAAAGTTTGAGCTGATACTCGACATAGGTTCGTCGGGCACAAGCTTGATGAATCTACGAGATCCGCTGCCAATTAATGGAGACGGAAACCGAAATCACCAACAATCGTGCGCGACTAGAAATGCACCGAGACGAACACGGCTGCTGAATTCCTAATTTGGCGCATTTAGTACAGACACCCAATCCTCGCAAGCCGATCTTTTGATTTCCGCGCCGGAAGCGGGATTCAGGTATGCTCTCACCCACAAACGCGATGACCCACGACGAATTGCAACGTCTAAGGGAACTCCTCGAACGCGGCAGAGACCCCGCGCCGAAGACGAACGTTTTGCGGAAGACCTTACTGCTTCTCAAGCACAGATTCGTGCGTCGAAATCCCAAAACCGTCAGCCAGACAAAGCAGTCTAAGGCAGCTTTACTCCGGAAATAAAATCTTCAGCGTTGCGTCGTCGATCAACCCTCCCGGCTTTAAGAAGCGCATGAAATGCTTTTTGCTCACAAGTGTGGGTCGATGAATCTTTTTTCGGTCTGATTCCGACGTTAATTCAGCAACATCGCCATCGTTTGATTCGATGTCCCAAAGCCCATTCATTTTCCTCCCCCGCTCCTTGGGGATTGAGAATTTTCCGCATTATCCCATGATTGCGATAATCCCCACCACGCAGCCAAAGTAATTTCGCATCACTGCGAATGCAGATGCTCAGCTTGCATGGACGAGTATTGACCGCACGGTAAGTACATGCTCCGTGTCTATCGCGTAGGACGGGGCTAGAGCAAATGTGAGGAGTCAATGAGTGTGATCGTCTGATTGCGTCAATCTCTTCCTGCGGAAGCACGTCCGGTGTTCTCCAATATCAGAGGAATGGTGGGAGGAAGAGAGGGTTGGCGTCTGTACGTCTGTAGCGCGAACGGCAACAGTGCTCATTGATCAAGGTTTTGAGCGGTATGCACTGATTGCATAAACGACGCAGGCGCATTGTGACAATGCGCCGGTCGTGTTCTGCTAAAGATGGCGGCTGAGGCGAGAGCCGAGACGGAACCAATGCAGTAGGCCGTTTTGGCTCAAGCATAGTCGATCGAAGATCAATTACAGGCCTTGCCGTGGGAAGGACGTGCACCTTTGGCCTTTGCCTCGGCCTCTGTCATGTATGCACCAGCTTTTGTCTTGCCATACCACTCCGTTCCTTCGCAGTGGTAGACATTGCTTGCGGTATTCAGCCAGACTTGACCTGCTCCGCCTCCGGGCGCTGCTGCGGCTGTCTTAGCGGTTGTCTTCTGCGCAGGCGCGGGTGCAGGGGTTGGAGTTGGAGTCGGAGCCGGAGCCGCAGCAGGTGCTGGAGCGGCGGTCGTTGCTGAAGTCTTTGCCGGAGCCGCCGTGTCTCCGTACCAGTCTTTCACGCCCTTGTGGCCTCGGCAGGCTCCTTTCTTACTTGCCCCCATGTAGTAGGTACTGTCATTGCACATCCCGGTGGCACCAGCAGGTGCACCAGCGGGTGCCTGTGCCATGCAAAGTTGAGAGACGAGAATTCCAAATACGAGCGTAATCAAGCGAACGTTGGTTTTCATGGTGGCCCTCCTAAATTGGATATCGGCTTAATTGTGAAATGCTAGGCGGTTGAGGAAATGCTCGCGCTGAAATGATTTTCCTTTTCCCGAAAATGCCAGATGATCTAACCAATCGGCGCACTGAATCTTAGGGCCAACCGATATGGCAAGTCAACGAATTCGGATAAAGTGGACATGCGTGACACATTGCTGAAGATAAATCGCCATTTCACTCATTAACTGGTTTCAGGTCACAAAAAATGTCCCACACTCGGAAGAGCGTGGGACACGAGAGTTCGGAGCATCCCTCCCCCAGAAGTTTTGCTTAATCGCGGACGATAGATTGATAAAAAGAATTCAGGAATAGCACTGAGGTGGGAGATGGTTTTGAGTGTAATCGCCCGATTACGCCAATTTGACATAACTTGGTTCAGGGAGAAATAGTTAAGCGCAGCAAGTATCTGCGCCGAAATTATCTTCTAGGGAAGGGTGAACAATGCCAGAATGGCTCGCAATCACCACAGCTGTGCTCGTCTCATTGGGGGCGCTTGTGGGCTGGGACTTCGCTGTAATCGTCGCCCTGCGGGCTGCGGGCATTCGATTATCGTTTACATACCGTGTAAGAAACTGGGACGATGAACTTTTTGCCGCAGTACGCAATCGCGGGACATACGTCTTGATTTCCGGCATTTTGCTATTCGCCTGCCCCCTTTTCTTGATGAGCACGTTTTACGATTATCTGGTCACAACATTTATAGAGAAGAGGGCTTACACAACAGGGTACGTAGTAGGGTCCGTTGTGCTTTTTGGCTTGTTTGTCCTCGTCGGGGTCTGGAGTGGTGCTAACAGATGGAGCAAGCGTTCCCGGGCTAGCCAATAAAAGCGCTGAGCTTTACGAAAACTGACGATTGGTTCTAAACATAGGGGAAACGGGCGTCACATCGCCATTACGCTCATCGAGCCGGGCAAACCGGGCCCTAAAATGAAAGGTGGTTGTGCGCGAAGAGAAGACCCAAAAGTATGAAGTTCTGAATCGTATACCTCCGGCTCGTCAGGGGCGAACTCGGCCTTAATGCCGTTACTAGCCACACGGCAGCCAGAATGAACATGGCCGCGGCAGTGGCGAGAGCGAAGAGGCGTGAAAAGCCATGCCTACGCACGCCGACGATGAGAATCCCGAGACCTGCCGCGCTATAGCTCCCGTAAGTCAAAATTGGCCAGATGCGAGTCACCATCGGTTCGAGCGGTTCTGACTTTCCAACCATAAGTTCTCCATCTCCACGTGATTTCTAGTCGCAGTATTTACATCACCGCAGCGGTGCTACGAACATCTGTAGGAACAAAGCAATTCGTCTGGATGGCTATTGCAGCTTGACTCCACCACGCCCGGCAACGAAGATCGTCCCCCGGAAGATTAGGGTGATTCAGTCCCGGGATTTGTGGCGCTAAGTCAACCCATGCAACGGGCACGGTGTCGCCGTAGAACATTCTGAAAAGCAGCTTTTCAAGAAACTCCGGGAAAGATGAGCCTTTCCGGTCGATTGTCATAACAACATTGAGAGGTTTGCCCTTCAGGTGAAAATTATCCATGTAAGCCTTGCCGCCGTTGTCACTGGCTAGCCATAGAAGTTTGACGTTCGTTCGAACACATTTTTCGACCAGATCATCTGCCACTAGGCTGTTGCTTTCGGCATCTCTTATTTCTCCTTCGCCAGACACATCGCAGAGAAGATGCACAATGTCGTATCGACGATTGATCGCCTCGCTGAGTTGCTGAATGCGGGAGAAAGAGCCTACGGTTATGTCGCGATAGTAACGCCCGTAGCTGTGGCTATCGCTCTTTAGCGATTCCTCGAAGTGGTTACCCAAACTGCAAACGAGCACCCTCGATCCGACAACTTCGTCCTTTTTAAACAGTCGGAATAGCCCCATCTAAGCCCCCCAGACCCTATGTATTGATGATTCGTTTTCCGAGAACTTTCTTTCCAGCGACGCTTTGGATTTGGAATCCGGGACATGAGCGTAATCCGCTTGCCGTCAATGGCCGGTCGTTGGCGAAAGATCTAGTATCTGTACGCCGTGTAGGCGAAAACCAATAGAATCACCCAGAGCAAGATGCCAATGACCCGAATGAATTTCGGATACCACGCCTTCGAAGGCGACAACGGAAACACAGCTTCGACTCTGTCTACACCAGCTCGCATCGCCGGTGTCTGCCTCAGCGGTTGTTTTATGGCTTGAACCACAGCTACGTATTTCTCTGGCCAAATAGCCCACCACGTGGCGAGGAAAGAAAAACTTCGTGCGCGGCGGAGGGAAAATCGAACGTGTCTAAAGTAGAAGGAAATAGAGACGCGGGTGGTTTTCGCAAGTTGCTGATTGAAAAGTAGTTGTTGGTTTTGCTGCACAATAAATACGACAAAAACGTGCAATTCGTAAAATGCTCGCTTGAAGGCGCAAGCTCATGAAAGATATCGAGTTAGGTTGATTTAAGCTGAAACATCAAACTGTCCCTCGAGGCGAAATGAGGCCACTTGTTGCGGAAAGTAGATGCATTTTTCATTGGGAGTGATCTGAGTCAACAAGTCTATAATCAAGTAAGCGGTGTTACGAGAACCAGTATTTTGAGGTCTCAAAATGGGGGATTCCCGAAAATTTGCACAATTGCCTTCGAAGCAGTCGATGGAAGGGCTACCTCCGGTGCCTTGGGAAGAGCCGGATTTCGACTTGGAATCGGCGAAGGAAAGGTTGACGCGGCGCGAAGCCACCACACCAAAGTAGGCCGCAACGTCAGCCTTAGATGGCGCGTCCCGGCACGCTAGAAGCGTTGCGTGACAAAGCGGTCATCTATGCAGAGAAACGTCTTCGTTTTAGCTTAAGTACTTCCGGAGCTATGTTTGACGAGCGGTGAATGAATCGGCGTTGAAGGGCGCAATTTCAACGTCAGTACCTTGTCTTGAGCGCCATTTTCCCCAGCGCTATCTGCCAAAACGTAACCGCGTGTTGTCTCGCCACAGCGCATGGTCCGGGTCCGACCGCACGCTCTTCTTAGTTCGTGGGCTAGATCCCGATACAGCGAATCCTGAAGCACGGAATAGCGAGGCCTTTCATCTTTGCACTGCTACTTGCAAGTGATGTTTGGATTGTCCTTTGCCAGGTCTAGACACTGCTTATGCTGCTTCACTTTTAGAGCAACTGCTGCAAGACTATCTTCCTGGCCGGTCGGTTCTGAGGTAGTTTGCGTGGCCGGCTGCACTGACGCATTGGTATCAATGTTGTATTGCGCCGGTGTCACGTGTGGCTTAGGAGTTGGAGCGGGAGCTGGCGCGCTAACTGGCTGTGCAGCCGGAGCCGGGTGGGGCGCGGCGGCATTCTGTGGAGCTGGCTGTACCTCTGGCGCGCCGTGACGATACGGTATAGCTTCTTTTTCGCGTCGTGGACCACATGGCTCCGCTCGCGGGTGAACCGTCATGAATAGGAATGCCGGTGGCGCATGACTTGGACTAGTGGAATCTGCTCAGGCTCTGTGGCTTCAGCATGAACGTAAATACAGCAGCAACAACTTCGACCGAGTTCAGGATCGCCTAGATATTCTTGACCAAAGCGGCGACCCGAATTTCGAGAGTGTCGGCGATGATTTTCAGGGTTTGAAGTGTGACGTTGGCTTCTCCGCGTTCGATTTCGCCTACGTGTGCTCGATGTAAGCCCGCCCGTTCCGCAAAGATATCCTGAGACATCTTGCGCTTCAGCCGCCAGACGCGAACGGTGGCTCCCACCTGTTTCTGAATGTCTTGCACATCCAGTAGTGTGAGAGTATGCTGGTTAAAACCATACTGGTTATAACCAGAGTTTTAAAAGAGGTTCTGGTCGCCGCACTCAATTGAAACGAACGGTTTGCCTTTGTAATGGTTCTGGCTCCATATCTCGTTTCTGGGAGACTCGAGAGTCGAGCGTTCGGACAACCTACCTATTCGGACAATGACAGGCCAAAATCATAAATCCAACAAACACTGGTCCTCGCGCAGTCTTGACCCCGTTGGCATATTAGGGTGTGTAGCCCTAATTTCCTGCCTGTGGATGCTTGCGAATCCTCCGCTACTTATCGTGATGTTTATTGCCGGTATTGTCTTAATCAGGATTAATGTTCGCCGCTGGCGTCAGAAGCCCGAAGAACAATACTGTCTCCGTTGCGGCACAATCGGAGTGGCGCAATATCAGCAATGGCGCAAAGATGAGAAGAGATGGGTGTGCCCCAAGTGCGAGCAACCGGACATGATTCCGTTGGATTCTCCCAAGGCGAAAGAAGCAATACTCAAATGAGGCGATTTCAAGCGATTTGTGGAGGTTCCCAACCAGATTCAGCCCGGAATTTATTGGACCTTGGCCGTCGGGACTGTAGACGAAGAGAATTATCGAGAATTGCCATCCGAGGGTGCGGCTTCGGAAATTGATCCCGAGCAAATTCAGGTAAACCGTTGGAGTGCACTCTCAGGGAATCAGATACGCACAAACCGCAGATCTGGAAATCCTTGTTCAAATCTATATTTTGGGAGATGAAAAATGCCGAAAAAGAATAACAGCGCGTCCCTGCTTCTCGAGAAAAGACCCAAGTCGAACACCCGAATACTGGTAGAACCCGCAGCTCAGCCTCAGCTACTTAAATCCGTTTCCAAAGCAAAATCAGAGCTGCCGAAAGACCGAGAGAAAAACAAGCTGCTTCCCAAAGCGAAAGCGTTCGAGCGTCACTATCGCCTCCGGACTTCGGTCATTATCATCGAACCTCGGAGGAAGCGCCTGTTTTTTATCAACGCTCTCCACGGATTCAGGCTCCGCGAAAAACTCAAGGCTATGCATTCGGCCCCGGCAGTGCGGAACCGCATAGCTTAGCTGAGTTCCGGCCGCGGTAATTCTAGCCTTGATCCGTTCGACTACCTCAAAGTGTGGCAAACAATCGCGCTACCACTCTGCGTACTCAGTCGATCCTTCGGCATGCGACCAAACGAGGTCCGTCGCGCAATCCGTTTGCAATCCGTTCGGCTGCCTACGAGTGCTTTGCGTGGGCTTCGGTGCCATCCGTGGCCCTGTAGGTTGTTGAAACTACGTTAGAGTGCGGATTCGATTCCTACCGCGCTCACCATCTCAACAATTAAAGATCAGGAAAATTTTGTCAGTGCTGCCCCACGCTCAGGCCCGATAACCCTGCTTCACCAGCACGGATGGACTGGGGTTACTGCTGCCAGGCTGACGGTGCTGTGGGTGCTCTGGTTGACTTGTACATACTGGCCATTTTCCAGCGTGTAGTACGTCCACTGCACCTCTCCGTTTTTCTTCTGCATGGCAAAGGTCTCTTTGTAACGGCAACCCATGTAATCGCTGTCGCAGGAATATCGATATGAAAGGACCAACGTGGGCGCAGGGGGGAGACTTCCAATTGCCTCCTGGTATGGTCCCCATAGCTCATTCACCGTATATCCGAGATCGTCAGAGGTGAAATTACTGCAGGAAGAATGAATATCGAACCAGGTTTTCGTCGCGTCTACGGTGATGGTTGCAAGCTTTCCTGGCACGGCCGGGATATTCACGCAGCGGGGCATCCACGGAAGCGGCGTCTGGAAGGCTTTGTAGGTGGTCGGGTCATTCCAGTCCTGCTCGGTGATGGATTGATAAATGTACTGGGAGTCAAATTTATCGACATCCCAGGGAAAACCCCGGCTGCTTTTTACCCAGTAGAAGGTTCCGGTGGACGGATACAGCACGTTGTAGTGTCCGCCAAGTGTGGGCTGCTGCGGGACCATCCAATCGAGCATGTCGTACTGGTTCGATTTGCAGGTCTGACCGAAGCACATTGTGCCGAGTGACATAAGAATAAATATGAGGACGACGACGCGATTACGCATGCGGACAGCATGCTCGTCCTTTCGTAATTGTGGGAGATTACGGAAGTCTCAAATCGCAAATTAGATCAGGCTTGTCCAAAAGTTCAAGAACGTCGAAGGAGCAGGAGTCGAGCTTTCACGGTGGTCAAAATGGGCAAGACACAGACTGAGGTAAAGCTGTTGAGCGTGTCGGGCGAAGATCCAGACTCTTAGTACAATGTCCGCTGAAAGTTCAACTTCATTTTTGAGATCTCCCTGGAATGAAAAAAACAAACGCCCTTCTGCTGGCTCTCCTTCTCTGCCTTCCGCTCTATGCTGCGCCCGACAAGTTCGAGCCAACTCGCAACCTGATTCGCCAGCAACTCACGCAGGATCACGTGCCCTCCATTGCGGTGGCGGTAGCGCAACACGGACGCATTCTTTGGGAGGAGGGCTTCGGCTGGGCCAACCGCGAGCAGCGCATTCCGGCCACCGAACACACGATGTATTCTTTGGCTTCAATTTCTAAACCGTTCACTGCCACGGGATTGATGACTCTTGTCGCAGCCGGCAAAATTGACCTCGACCGGCCCATCAACGATTATCTCGGCGACGCGAAACTTATCGCGCGTGTCGGAGATGCGAAAGACGCGACCGTTCGCCGCGTGGCCAATCACACTTCGGGGCTGCCCATGCACTACCACTTCTTTTATCCGGATGAGCCGTGGAAAAAGCCCTCCATGGATGAAACCATTCTTCGTTACGGCAACCTTATCGTTGCGCCGGGCGAGAAGTACGAGTACTCAAATCTGGGCTTCGGCATCATTGACTATGTTTTGCAGCGCACCTCAGGCGAGTCCTATCCAGACTTCATGCGCGAAGCTGTTTTCGAACCGCTTGGCCTCACTCACACATCCGTCAACGTCGGGCCTGGCCTGGAGAAATTTCAGGCGCAACGCTACACCGATGACGGCACGCCCGTCTCTTTTTATGATTTCGATCACGTCGGCGGATCGGCGCTCTTCTCCAGCGCTCATGATCTGGTTCGCTTCGGCATGTTTCATCTCAAGGACCATCTCGCCGACCAGAAACAAATTCTCTCTGACGCGGCGATCGATGAAGCCCATCGCGCAACCGCCAACGTCTCACCCCGCGGTGGATACGCCATTGGCTGGTTCACCAACGATCGCCCCGACGGATATCACACTGTCACCCATAGCGGCAGCATGCTCGGCGTCGCTACCTACCTGTTGCTGGTGCCCTCTGAGGATATTGCCGTCGTAGTGCTCTCTAATTGCGGTCACTACGCCAGAACCGAGATTTATGACGAGATCATGAAAGCGCTGCTTCCCAAGTGGAAGAAAACTGACCCGGAAACGGACGAACCAATCACCAAGTTTCAGCCGGACGCAACGCTGCTTGGAGCCTGGAAGGGCTCGGTGCACACTTATCAATCCGACCTTCCTTTAACGCTGCAAATTTTCGACTCAGGCGAGGTTCACGCCAAACTTGGAGATCAGTTGGTAAGCCTGGTGAATGATGTCAGCTTCAAAGATGGATACCTGTCGGGACAAATGCTCGGCGATCTGGGGACCGACGACGTCAATCGTCACCGGCCTTATCAGCTTCTTTTATCTCTCAAATTGCGCGGGAGCGTGTTGAACGGAGGCGTTGCCGCTCTGTCTTCCGACCGCGAACATGACTATTACGCGCTCACCCATTGGACCGAATTGAAGAAACAATAGACGCCGATGTCAAAACCATTCTCATGATCACCAGCAGGGGTGAACAGGTGCGATGTTTCCGAAGCTGATCGCTGTGCTGGTGGTTTGATTCATCTGCACCCACTCGCCGTTTTGCAGTTCGTAGTAGGTCCACTGCACCATTCCATTAAACCTCTGCATTGCAAAAGTCTCTTTGTAGGCGCACGTGGCGTATTGGCTGTCGCAGGAATAGCGATACGAGAGGATTAGCGTCGGAGCAATGGGGAGACGTCCGATAGTTTCGTTGTAAGGCCCCCATACTTCGGATGGCAACGTCGAGCCACTTTCACCACTATTATTGTCGCCTTGATAGCAGGAATTCATATAGCGGAAAGTCGGGGAGGGCTGTGGAAAAGCAGTGGAAACGACATGAAGTGTGGAAATACTAATGCTTAAAGAATGGGGGATGTTAGAAGAGAAGCGTTGAGCGGAATGTGTCGGAATGGTCCGCGCAAGTTACATCCCCAAAAAACCGGATGTTAGCGATCAGTACAGCAATTTCCGTAAATGTGTCCGCTAAATTTGAACAACCTCAACAGAGTTTCCTCAACTAGAAAAGTGAAAAACCGGCTGATGAAGGGCGCTTCCCCAGAGGCCGAGGTGCTCAGGCTTCTCTCGGACCGCTCCTACTCGAAGGAGAGGAGCGTCTATGCCTTAGCTGGTTTTCAACAAACGGGCTTCTTTTTCCGCCAGAAGCTTGACGATTTCGGCGGCGAGTTCTTGCAGCTTTCTAGGGTCTTGTTCCGCGGCGGCTTGCTCGCACAACTGTTGCCAACGTTCTTTAATCGGCCCCTGCATAGTCTGAAAGTTACCGCCGGACAAGGTTTTTATCCATGGCTACAAAGTAACCAAAAGAATTTACCGTTTCAGTCCTGCATGTTCACCTTCAACCCGCATTGAAAGTGCGTACTGCTCCGCTCGATTGCGGAATTGTGGACTGTCCAGCCCGTTCACGCTGAGAATGTAGTTAAGTTTGCGATCTGGCTGAACACTCCAAGCCAGCACCGTCATATTTCCAATTCGGTACAAAACCTTATCCGCAGGATAGCCCGCCAAGCGATCAGTCCAAAGCCCCAATACCTGTGCTCCCGCGGCACCGACTGTCATGTTATGCGCAAATTGTTCCGGAGTGACGCTTTGTTGATAGGAATTGAATCGGACCAGTGTCACGAAAAACTTAGCGACCGGCGAATCGCTCTCGTAAACGGTCGCGATGGAGTTGCCGGTATTCTGCGTGTTAATTAATCGCGCCGGCCCAGGCATGAGCAAGCTAAAACTGCCTAGGCGGAACCGCGTCGGACCTTGGCCTACCGCAGCGAGAACACAACCGAGCGCTACTAACGCCAAACCGAGGGCTAATCGAAAGGTTCGTGTGAGGCTTCTCATCGGCAATACCTTCTTCGATCAAATTGTCTGAACGAGATTACTTGTGCATTGGCACGAATTGTAAACTCAAAAATCAATTCCGAACCATGCAATCCAGTGTGTGTTTTTCTGAAAGTTCACGCGCCGGATGGCCCACGTTAACGACCGGGGACAAAAGTACTTTATTGTCGCGAGGAGAAGCCAACGACAATGCTCAAAGGGAAAGGCCCCTGCGCATCCCATTATCTTTCGCGAGGGGCTAATGCCCTCATGGGGGAGAGCTGTTCAGACCTCGCAGGCTAGCGCACATCGTCAACTTGCGAAAACCACTTAATGTCATGGGTGCGAGCACCGCACCTAGGTCCGTTTCCCAGTCGCGAAGAAGCCGAGCATCTACGGCCCCAACATGGCGGTATTCTCACAATTCGAGAAGACAGCGTTCTCGAAAAGCGTCGTTGGCGCGATTATCTACGGCGTCGTCGCCATCCCTAACACGTTGAAATCGGTGTTGGTAAAGAACGGTGATCCCGGTACTGGGGTCAAATCGCCCGTGCTGTGATTGATCGTGTAGCCGACTACGCTGTTAAAAGTCGTCGCGTCTTTGTCATAGCATCCCTGCTGATAGAGAAAATTCCCCGCCGGATCTGTAACGATAGGCGCGTACCGGCAGGGCGGTGGGAGGGGCGTCGTATTCTTGACGAATGTCAGGCCGCCGGTGGAATTGATCGAGTAGATGGAAATGTTGCCGAACGACTGATTGATGGCGTACAGGAATTTGCCTGTCCCATCAACTGCGACCCAACCTGGATTGTATCCGCCGTCGCCGGCCTGATTCGGGGCGCCGCATCCGCCATTGTCAAGCCATGGCGCCCCTGCAACGTTCGTCAAAGCGCCGTCACCCGCGATCGCAAAGCCGTCGATCTGATCGTTGATCCAGTCTGCGGAGTACGCATATTTTCCCGCGAAATCGACGAAGTCATTTGGTGAGGCGATCGTCGAGCATGCATTGCCGCCTCGCGGCACGGTAAATGGTGAGCCCTGCAGTTCAGTCAACTCGCCTGAACTCTCTATGTTATAGCCGCCGATCTGGCCCGAGGATGGAAACGTGACGTAAAGGTATTTTCCCGTCGGGTCTACAGTCACACTCCACGGGTTCGCTTGTGTAGTAAATGGAGAGCCGGCGATCTCGGTAAGAGATCCGTTTGAGTTCACGTGAAAGGCTGCAATGCCATCACCGGGATGATATTCGTCTCGAGTGGCATAGACGTAGTCGCCAGAAGGATGCACTGCGACCGATGTAACGGAGTGATCCACTGGAAAGGGCGATCCCGGCACCGGAGACAAATATCCGTTGGTGTGATTGATGAAATAGGCGAAAACGTCGCCCGATTTGTAATCGCCAACGTAGAGACGATAGCCGCCCTTGTCCGCCGCGACCGACCAGGGATAAACGTTGGTGGCCACAGCACCTTGAGGAATCGCCGTCAGAGACCCCTGCGAACTGATCGCGAATCCCTGGACCTTGTTGTTATCCGGTTCAGTGACGTAGAAGAATCCCGCCCCAACACTGGCCGACGTAATCGTGATCTTGATATTGACTTTGGCGTAGCCTCCGCACAAATCCCAAGCCTGCACAGTCGTGTTGTATGTACCGGGCTGGAGCGAAAGATAGGTATCCATGCTTCCGCCTGAAGTGCCGTAGGCTAAGAAGCCGGGCTGCGAGTAGACTTCCATGGAGGACATGCCTGCTGCGCACCCGCTGCTCGTGGCCGATGCCACGTAGTTCACGGCGGAAATAACTTCAGCGTTGTTGGCCGGAGACTTGACTGTAATAGTGGGAGTCGTTGCAACGGCCAGAACAGCGGTAAACATCACGAATGAGGTGAGGGATAAAGCAGGAAGAGGGAGCGAGCGCATACAAAACCTCCCGAATTTCAGATTGCGGACGTTGGATGCGGGGCCTGAAGGAAGTGGTTGTCGAGGGAGATGCGGCAGAAGACAAACCACGCGCGCTTTTGGGTCTTGATGCCCCTCCCTTGCTTGCGAGCTTTTTCGTACTGACCGTAAAACCTAAACCTTTGCTCTGCAGGCTTTTCTACTCAAGTTAGACCCGGACTCCTGGCACGGCAGGTAGGCGTCGAGGAAATCGATCGGCCTTACTGCGAGGTCCGAGGTTGTGGCAGGTGGTGCGGGGTGAGCGGCTCGAGGCAACGTTGGTAAGAGAGCGGAGGGCAATCTCTATTGCATCACGCTCCACGCCACTCCAATCTCCATCCATCGTTTAATTCTCGAATTCGCACACTGATGAGGATGCGCGGCTGCTCGATCTTCGCAGTTGCGTATCATCGGTTTCGAGCACTGCTCCGATGAGGCCGGCGCCCAGACGTACCTCGCTTCCATGTCTCCTCAGTTATTCGATAGGTCGGCCAACATACGCCGAACTTGTTGGATACCCAAAGAACTGTATGGCCGCAACCGCGATTGCGTCCACTGTCGGCAAGTAGGACTGTCAACCTCCTAGCAACACCAACACCAGAGGACCTAGATGAAATGTACGTTCGTGGTTGGGGACGACAGCGAACGTGTCCGCAGAGCTCTCAAGAATCTTTTAGAGTCCGAACATGAGTGGATCGTCGTCGTCGAACCTGATGACGGCAAAGATCCGGTTGAAAAGGTTCAGACGCGCAGGCCGGATATCGTCATTCTCAATATCGGGATGCCCGTGATGGACGGCCTGCAAGTGGCAAAACTGTTACGAGAGCTCGCCCCCACCCACGCCTTGTCATGTTCTCTAATTTCGCTGATACCCAACCCAGGGACGTCGCGATGTCTGCTAGTGTTCACGCAGATGTTGCAAAATTTCGAGCCACCATGCTTCTCAATCGCACTCGTGAACTACTCGTCCCCTCGCCCGTTCGCGAAACAGCGTCTTGAAAGTGGGGTCCATAACCTTTCGAGCACCTGCCGGCATCAGATTCCGACGTTACGTCCAGGCTGACGAATCGGGAAACCGCCGTTACTCACCTTACAAATCTCATATTTCTCAATCGTATGTGTCAGGAGCCAATGTGCCAAAATTCGCGTTAAAAGATTTCACGAAGGGCGTGCCGATTAGATCCTTGCGCGATGGCGAAATGCTTGGCGGTCGAGTCGGAAAAGACAAGGCCCTTCTTCTGCGTCGCGGCGATGAGATCTTTGCCGTCGGTAGGGAATGCACGCACTACCACGGCGACCTCACGCAAGGTCTGCTGGTCGGCGATGAAGTCCGCTGCCCTTTGCATCACGCATGTTTCGACCTGCGCACTGGGGAAGCGTTGCGGGCACCGGCTTTTGATCCCATTCCATGCTGGCGCGTCGAGCGGATCGATGGCAAAGTTTTCGTGCGAGACAAGATCGACTTTGGCAAATCGAAGTCGAGTAGCCGCGAGCAGAAGCAATCAGAAAATGCGGCAAAGAATCATCCATCTTCGGTCGTCATTATCGGAGGTGGTGCAGCTGGCTTTGCGGCGGCTGAGATGCTCCGTCGTAAAGCTTATTCCGGACCCATCACGATGATCAGTGCTGACAAGGCCGCACCGTACGATCGGCCGAATCTTTCGAAAGATTATCTGAGTGGCGATGCTCCCGACGAATGGATGCCTCTTCGTCCGCGCGACTTTTATAAACAGCACGAGATCAGACTAATCTTAAATACGCGAGTTTCTTCCATCAATGCCAAAAAGAGAACCGTCGCACTCGAGAACGGTAAGGCCTTGGAATACGGAGCTTTACTTTTGGCCACGGGTGCAGAACCCATCAAGTTAGCACTACCCGGCGCCGCGAAATCGCAGCTAATGTTCCTCCGTTCTTATGCCGACAGCAAAGCCATCATTCATAAGGCGCGAGCCGGCAAACATGTGGTTATTCTTGGTGCGAGCTTTATCGCACTTGAAGTCGCTGCATCACTCCGTAAACGTAAAGTAAATGTTCATATTGTGGCACCGGATCACGAGCCGCTCGAACGTGTAATGGGCGTGCAGATTGGCAAATTCGTGCGCGGCCTGCATGAATCCCACGGTGTCGTATTTCATCTGGGTGAGACAGTTAGTCGGGTGAAAGGGCGCAAAGCGGTTTTGAAGAGCGGAAAGACACTGGACGTCGATTTTCTCGTCCTCGGCGTTGGGGTAAAGCCTTCCACACAACTCGCTGAGAATGTTGGTTTGAAGGTTGGTGACGGCGTGATCGTTAACGGAAACCTCGAATCCAGCGAGCGTGGGATTTTCGCAGCAGGCGACATCGCAAATTGTCTGGATGCCTATTCCGGCGATCGCATTCGCGTTGAACACTGGGTCGTCGCCGAGCGACAAGGCCAAGTGGCAGCAAAGAATATTTTGGGAATTCGGGAGCGATACGATTTAGCGCCTTTTTTCTGGACGACACAGTTCGGCGTCGAAATCCGTTACGTAGGCCACGCGAAGAAGTGGTCGGCAGTGAAAGTCGAAGGCAGTCTGAAAGGCAAGAAATGCGCCGTTCAATTCCGGCAGGCTGGACGTACCTTGGCGGTTGCGACCATCAATTGGGATCTGAAATTGCTCGAAGCAGAACGTGAAATGGAGATGGCGTCGCGGAAGCGGAAATAATCTGCCATCGCTGGCAAAGCGCGCGAGCCGAACCATGGAGCCGCCATTTGGTATCGTGTCCTGACGGTTTGCGACGTAGCAATGGTTGGAAGGCATCTCAGGTACGTGAGGCATGATAGTTTTTGCACGCTTTCGTTGATTTAATATGTGCGGACGATACCGACTTACACGGCATAAATATCTCGTCGAGCAGCAGTTCGCTGCGGTCTCGGATGGAGAGGACTGGTCTCCGCATTACAACATTGCACCTACGCAGTCGATTCCGATCATTCGCCAGAATCCCACGGAACCAATCCGGGAGCTGTCCTTAGTTCGCTGGGCTCTGATCCCAGGGTTTGCCAAAGATGGGTCGATATCAGCCAGTCTCGTTAATGCGAGGTCTGAATCTGTCGGTATGAAACCCGCGTTTCGTGATGCGTTGAAATCCCGCAGGTGCCTGGTGCCTGCTGACGGATTTTACGAATGGAAGAAGACAGGGAAGACGAAGCAGCCATATTGTTTCGAGGTGGGCGACAAGGAATTGTTTGCGTTTGCTGGAATTTGGGACCGTTGGAAGAACCCAGAAGGTAACATCATCGAGAGCTGCTCGATTTTAACCACGACTCCCAACGCCTCGGTGTCACCCGTTCATGATCGTATGCCGGTAATCCTTAACCCAGACGGCTACGATCTATGGCTCGATCCCGGCATGCACGATGAGCGCGTGATATCCGATCTTCTGAAGCCGTACGATGCACATCAAATGCATTCCTATCCGGTGAGCACCCGAGTCAACCATGCCGCCAACGACGATGAGGAGTGTTCTGCTCCGATTGAAGTCTCAGAAAGCCCCCAAGCTAGTTTATTTTAGGTTGAGCCTGCGAATAAAGCTGGAAAGGGCCCTATGCGCAGTCCAGTTAGACGATGCGGTTCGGTCCTAATGCCCCATCCAGCCCGAGCCGACTGTCATCCCGAGGTTGCTGATCGGGAGTGAATTCCAGAGTCTCTTGAATGAATTACGGGTGAATGAGCCCCTTCGGATTGACCTCCAAACCGCCAAGGCAGCCGTTCTGGATTGAATTAAGGATCCGCCCCATGAACAATCCTTGTATCAGGTCTTAGGCATAATCAAAGCATCCCTTTAGCCGCCTATCTCACTGAACACGAGACACAAACAACCCTCTAATGCTTACCAAAATCCTTACCAAGATTAGCCATTACACGTCAGACCATATTTGATTAGGCATTTCCTAAAACTTTTAACCAAGCGGCCATTGAGCTTACTCGGTTGCCCGCTCAGCCACAGGCTGATAATTCTCAGGTAAGCACCAGATGCCAAATTTTAGCTCTGTGATTACAAGCGTCTTAGATACATGTTGTAACGGACCTTCTTGAAAGCCCGGATGGCTCCGAATATGCTTAAGACGGCGGCTCCGCCCACAACAAAACCTTCAGCGAAATGATGGATTAGCATAGTGCCAGCTCCCCAATTGAATCGATCCATACGTAAACGGTACGAAAATTCTGATGCGGTCAACATGGCAGCAGATTTGCACAGCGAGGCTATCTTCCGGCTAGTCGCAGCCTGGTACGCCTGATCCCGAGGTTGGCACGGCGCAAGTACGGTAAGGAAATTCTCAATTTTTCCGATAGAAACGCAGAACTCCGAAGACAAGGAAGGCGATAACCGTAATCACGAAAACCTGGGCGAGATCTCGTAGGTGCATACCTTGGGGGCTCTCCTGGGGCGACTCTGCGTTAAAACCCAAAGTTCGCAGATTCGTTGCGCAGCCACAGTCAATCTCCCTGAGCCTGCACGCGAGAACCAACCCAAATGCACCAGGTTAGAAATTCGCTGGCCAGAAATTAGGGTGTGTAGGTCCTCTAGAAGGCATCTATTGTGCGAGAACCAGGAGGTCTCGAACGTTGAGGCCTTAGGGCTGGGTATTCGATCGGGTATGGCTCCGCTCATTTGATACAGACAGCCGAAGCGCATGGAGACTATTCTTCCGACTTGCCGCGCCTGGAGCGGGATTTCGAGGTATGGACCCAGCGAGCTAAGCGATGAACCACGACGAATTGGAACGTCTGCGCGATCTTCTCGAACGTGGAAGAGAACCTGCGAATAAGGTAAGCACTCTTCGTAGGACGATGCTTCTGATTAAAGCCAAACTTGGTCCCACTCACGTCGAGAATCGTAAGAAAGATGAAGCCGCCTAAAGACGCTCTGAGCGAGATTTCGCAATTATCGATAGATGTGTCCGCCTTGCAGTATTGAAGTCATAAATATTCGCTCAAGCAGCGCGGGCATGGCGTGAGACCTTGCGCTATCGCAGCGCCGGCGGTCATGGCGCGTACTGGACTTTGGTTGGCAACTAACGGGCACGTCGCAAGATGAAATAGCTTTCCTTCCGGCGTAACTACAACCTGCAGGTCGGGAGGAACCGGTTTAAGCGCGTGACGTTTCTCTTTGGAGCGTGCCGCAGACTCTCGCTCTCCTAAAAAGTGACTCAGTTCGATACCACCGACAACCAGAACCGATGCAGCAAAGGCAACCGTCCAACCAAGGAAGCTGCGTCGGGTGGGCGGCACACTGGCTTCAATTTTTTGGTGAAGTCTCTGCGAAAATCCCACAGGGAGTTCTGCCATGCGCTCATCGCCGTAAAGCGAAATAATGTTTCGCAGACCATCAATAACTGATGCACACTTCGGGCACGACTGGATATGCTGATCCATGGCTATCCGGTCGTTGACACCTAAGGTTCCGTCAAGGTACTCCGAGCTTTGACGCCAGATGGTTTCGCAGCTTATTGCCATGGCTTGGCTCCCTTCGCGAAAGCCAGCTTAGAAGTCCACTGGCCATCCAGTCCGGGACCTAGTAGGTCACGCAACATCAAGCGCGCTCTTAACAGTCTTGTCTTTACTGACGCCGGAGAGATTTCTAGAACTTTGGCGGTTTCTTCGATGCTCAAATGTTGGATATCACGCAGCACGAATACAGAACGGTAGTTTTCTCCCAGGGAAGTCATTGCATCCATCAATGCGTGACGAATTTCCTTTCGCTCCAAAGCCTCTGAGGGAATTTCTCGCCAGTCAGCAAATTCACGTGGCTGGTAGTCTGACTCATCGTCCTTCTCGTCAACCATGGGTTCCATGGCATGAGCGATGTTACGTCGCCTTCTCATGCGTGCCTCGTTGACGGTAATTTGGAGGAGCCAGGTGCTGAACTTTGCCTCGCCGCGAAATTGTCCCAGATGACGGAACGCTTTGAGAATCGAATCTTGAGCGATGTCCTCTGCATCGGCTTCATTCTTTAGGATCGCAAGTGCCGTCGCGAACACGCGCTTCTCGTAGGGTTGGATCAACCGGTAAAACAGCTCGTGATCGCCGCTCTTAATGCGCTGTATGAGCTCTGCCTCATAAGCGGTTTCGGCTGGATTGTCCGGCAAGCGGTTCCTCACTCCTCGTCTAATCTACGCCTGATTTAGAAAAGCGGGCTACGACAGCGTCGCAACCCGCCCTGTATCTACGAGGGCCTATTCGATTATTTTTTCATCATGGCTTCCGGCATCGCGCAGTGCTCGGAGACCATCTTCATGCTGCTGACCTTGAAGTCCGACATCGCTCCGCTTTCCATCATCCCCATCACGCTAATCTTATGTCCGACGTGGGGTTTGAAGTCTTCGGAACTCATCAGCTCAACACCATCTGGATGCGTTTTGTTCACCAAGATATACTTGCCGTCCTTTTCGGAGACGCAGCCGGTCATCGTGATCTGTTTGCCCATGGAATCCGGTTTCTTCATCGAAGAATCACTGGACGTTCCGGTTTGCGCCAGCATTGAAACGGAGCAACCCAGCAATAGTGTGGTCGTCAAAAGAGATTTGATCGTCATAACCCTCCTTTAAGGGCAACCCCTCCGCCTCGTCAAACCAATGCGAGGAGCGAAGGCGTTCTATATGAGAGGAGACTGAGGAAGCGGAAGGAAGTTTCAGTTATTTTTGCAAATTGGCTGTCGCATTCCCGATCTCAGCAGTCTGGTAGCCCTTAGCTGTTGACGGCACAAGTGATTCCGTAATATCCGGAGGCGAGACAT
>Ga0206971_10118_pt1 | contig 29193 bp, 18 predicted proteins | sample Alteio_BWOrgHeat_85_FD_152917 | JGI IMG/M metagenome (GOLD analysis project Ga0206971, IMG submission 152917) | Enriched cells from forest soil in Barre Woods Harvard Forest LTER site, Petersham, Massachusetts, United States -... | ecosystem: Environmental > Terrestrial > Soil > Temperate forest >...
TTGGCTATGCGGCACCATCGCCCGCCCTTGCCCCAAAGTGGATGGCCAGGAAGAACGCAAAACCACCGTTAGCCAATATCAATTAACCCCGCCGTGTATTTATCTCTTTCCCATCACCATCCCCAGCGTGCGAAACAATCCCAGCCCTGAACCGCATACCCTCGAAAGCGTCGGCTTCTTAAACGCTTTGCATAGATGCTTTGGCGGTCTTGATAATGAGCTGAATCGCGTCCGGTTCACAGTTTCCTATCGAGGCGATGAAGTTGTAAGAACAACCTCGATAGAGCGCGGCGGTGTTGTGCAGCGCGTATCAGAGCCTACGCCTATTAGAAGGCGATAATTTCCTGGTAGCGGCTATGGCAATGAACCGAAGCGAAGTGATGGCCGCCGTAAAATCCAAAAACACGCAGCCGGAAATGCTCGTTAGGAAGCTCGTTTATGGCATGGGCTATCGTTACCGGCTTCATTATTCAAAACTTCCCGGCAAGCCTGATCTGGTCTTTCCTTCAAGAAAGAAAGTCATTTTTGTACACGGTTGCTTTTGGCACCAGCACACATGCCCAGCGGCGGATAAGCCAAAATCGAATAAAGCATATTGGTTGCCAAAACTTGAACGCAACCGCATGCGCGACATCGCAAATTTGGCGTCCCTAAAAGCTACTGGATGGGATGCGTTGGTGCTTTGGGAATGCCACCTTAAAGACCATGAGAAATTGCAAAAGATAATCCATAAATTCCTTGGTTAATGGCTTAAATCTTTAGCTATTTCTTCAATCACAATCGGCAACCTTACTTCGATTTCTCCAACCTTGGGTGGCATGGATAATACGGTTTCACCATGCGCCAGGGCGAATAGCTGATCGAAGTTTTGGCCGGTGGATTCTTTGAGCTGCTGGCTGAAAGCGTCGCTGCACAGGTACTGCTCCGCATAATGCACCATCAGCGTGTAGATGCTGGCATAAAGCATGCGCGCCTTGTTCGCATCCAGGCCGTAATCAGCTTTGAACAGCCCACCGCATGCCGGGGCCATTTCGTTTCCCAGCCACCATAGGAAATGCTTAATGCCTTCTTCATGTATCATACGGAAGCCGTTAATCGGCGTCGGCCTCTCACCCTTCCTGGTTTTCTGGCGCTGCATATGCTCAACGACATCGGCCATGTGCCAAAGTTTCTCGGTGCGGTTGTCGTATTCTTTTGTCTCTGATGGCGGGAGGGATTGCAGCCGCTTCGCCAGCGTGCGCCTGTCCATCCCCAGCTCGTTGCTAAGTGCGTTCAAAGACCATAATTGCCGCTGCATTCCCATGATTTTTCTCCTTATTGTGGTGGTGGAACATGACTAAAAATTTCTGTCTCTAGAAAAATGCCGGGCCTTGCGTCCCCGTATAGCGCGCGGCTGGGAAGGACCCGGAAATGGCCAGCGCCATGCTTGCATCAGTACCGCCCGCTTTTTACAAAGCGCTCGTAATCGTTCATGTATTGCCATTCGTCTGTTGTCAGGTGTTCTTTGTATTTGCGGCTTAACGCCACATACACGGCCTTATCGAATGGCGGCTTATTCCCGCGCTCGATGACGGTTACGATGTCTGCCGGTACGGGGAAGTCGCGGCTGATCTTCAAATGGTAGCGGAAGGCGTCGGCTATCCTATCGATAGGGTAATCCGATAGCGTAAGTCGAAAGGCTTTGCGGATATTGTTAGCGGCCTCCGGCTCCCTGCCGTATAGCGGGAATATATCGAAGCATTGCGCTAACAGGTTGGATAGTAGCTTAATGCCCTCCTGATCGTCCTTCAGTGCCAAGCTCGTCATAGGTGCTGTCGATAAGGGCTTGTTTGAAGCGGTCGCTTTTGCTTGGTCGAGCGCCTTGGGTAGAATGGTTGATAGTGGCTGCATGGTTGCCTCCGTTTCGAATGTTTTGTTGTCGGCACCAGTTGCGCCAGGTAGCGCCCCAATCCGATTTTTGTGCTGATTTGCTTGTGCGCGATTGCCAGTAGTCGCGGAAATTCACCCACACATCTTGGATGGTGTCGGCATTCCACCCCATCTCGCTGCGCGTCCATTCGGCCCAATCCATCGGTAAGGCATCGAATGAAAGCCTGGTGAGCTGCGCGGGTGGGGAATGATGCTTTGGATGGTTTCGCGCTGCTTTGCGCGAATCACTATTAAGTGATGATTCCGGTATCAGAGTATCAGGATTCAGCATATCAGCCGGGTTAGAATCAGGCGCACCGTGGTTTTGTCTATGACTAGTCCTAGGCTTGTCTGATGCATGCCCTAGGCTTGCCTCAGGCTTATTGCGTTTCGGCTTTTCATCCACATAACCATCAGGCGGTGGGAATCGGCTAGGTGGTTCTTTGAAATGCGGATGCTGGTGCTTGAGAAAATTGACGACCTGGATGCACTTCATATCACCCACTAAATAGCGGATGATAAAGCCATGCTGTTCCAGCTGACCAAGCAACGCATCAATATCGCATTCATCACACGGCATCAGTTGTAGGCGGATTTTGTGGATACGTTCTTCCAATCGGCCACACCTATCCGCCATGCACCACAAGCCAATAAATAATAGGCGTGCCAACGGTTCACATTTCGGCAGAAAATCATGGAGAAAAAAGGCGTATTTAATGTTTCGGCAACGCATAATGCCCCGCCTAAACGCATTTCGCGTTTTGTTCATTCATCCACTGGAAGAATGCCGCTTCGTCGATCAGCACGCGCCGACCGCACCGGCGAATCACTTTGTTAAAGCCGTTATTCTTTTCGTGAAAAATGAGATGGCGCAGCCCGCCAATGGGCGGCCACTGGTGATGCTCGTTCCACTTGGTAACGGGGATTAATTTGGTAGGGGTTTGAGCCTGCGGCTCGATTGCAGCGTCAGACATTGCTAGCTCCTTTGTAAGCGTTTGCTGCATCATGCGGTACTGCACGATGCTGTGGCTTACGCTAGCAATGCGGTTTCACGGCTAACCTCACTTCGTGAAGCCGTGAGCTTAGGCGTGAATTTTTTGTGAAGTGCGGATTTTGGAAACGATGTTAATGAGCGTGCTAAGTTTCATTTTCTGCTCATTGCCCTGGGAGCTAACCCATAGGATTTCTGCGGCGTTGACCTCTTGGATAATATCGTCGTTATCAAACTCGACATGGCGGGTTTCAATCGCCCGATACACTTGCTTGCCGGATGGTTCACCATCCAATTCGTTGCGAAGCGCATAATAAACACGCTCAATCAGTGCATGCATTTCGCTTTCGCGCGAGGTGCTGGCAGCTTTGGAAGCCGCGTTAGTGGCTTTGGGTTGTTTCGGCGTGGGCGTAACCACCACATGATCAGCGTGGATATTATATTGCGTGATCATTGTGCCTTCGCCAGCTGCACTAGCTTCCCCACGCATTTCAGGAAATAAGAAACGAGGCTTTTGATTATTGCGCTCGGCCCATTTTATCAGCGCTTTCCGAGTTAAAATCGCCTTTTCGTAATCCGGCTCCTGCATATCGTACAGGCCGCCATTCATTCGGCGTTCCACAATTTTGTAGGGTACTTCGGCGGCTTTCAATTTACTGGCTTTGACGGCCTCAACAATCGCAGACTTCATAATCATGAATTGCGGGATATGTTCTTCGGTGATTTTGCCGACATCGCACCACAGCATCGCCGCTTCGCTTACCGTGAAGCGATGAAGCAAATCCGCTGCGGCGTAGTTGATGCCCATACGCTCACCCGAAAATCTTTTGATTCATGCGCTCGACCACCTTGGCCGTGTGCGCTTCGGAGAGGTGGCTATACCGCTTCACCATCGCCAGCGTTTTATGGCCTAGCACTTCGGCAATTTCCGCCAGCGATGCGCCATTCATCGCAAGGTAGCTGGCGGCGCTGTGGCGCAAATCATGGAAACGGAAATCGGTGATTTTGGCTTTGTCCAACGCAGCAAGCCAGGTTGAACGGCTTGACCACGGTTGGCCAGGATTGCTTGGCGAGGGGAAAACCAGCTCGGATGCTACATTGCGGGCTTCATGATGCGCCTTGATCAAATCCAATGCATGCGATGCCAGCGGTAACACCCGCCGTTCTTTATTCTTAGTATCGTGCAGGATGATTACCTTGCGTGACAACTCGACATCGCGCCAACATAGGTTAATTAGCTCACCGTGGCGCGCGCCGGTGGAAAGCGCCAACACCACAAAGATATAAAGATAAGGGCTATCGATCTGCTGGCATGCCTCCAACAACCGCTTGCGCTCATCGTCATCAAGAAAGCGCACCCTGCCGCGCGGCTCCGGCAATTTGGAAATTTTCTTCATTGGATGATCTTGCACCCATTCCCATTCATTCATGGCGACGCTAAAAGCATGGCTAAGCGCAGTCATGTAGCGGTTGACGGTGCCGGGCGCGCGCTTCTTTACATTGCGGCCTTCGCTGGCCATCAGCTTATCACGCTGCTCGATGATAAGCGCTTTAGTGACATCGGAAAGCGCATAAGGCCCAATCTGCTGCACCCACCAATCAAGATATTGCTCCACCCAGGGGTGGCGCTTAGGATTACGGTGCTTCATGTATTCAAGGTAGCGCTCCGTCATTTCCCTAACGGTGTGTTTCTTGGCTTCCGCTGTTTTGAAATAGCGGCCATCTTTTATTGCCGCTTCCGTTTGCTTCGCCCATTCGCGCGCATCTGTCTTGCGCTCGAAAGTTGCCGACTGCGCGGGAAAGCCTTTGATGCGTACCCTGGCGCGATATGCGACCGTTCCGTTTTCAGTAGTGCGTGATTCGATTGTTGCCATTTGTCGCCCTCAAACGATGGAAAGAAGCTACGATATAAGGCAGGAAATGGCAACACTAGATAAATAAACTAATGGTCAATCAACTTATCATTCTGATTTATATGAATTACAAACTGTCCCATGACCATTTTGGGACAATTCAGGGACATCAACGCTGGAATTAAGGGCATATAGGCGCTTTAGTCGTATCGCGTTGTACTATGTGGCGGCTCTTTGCTAGAAATTGTCCCGCCAGTGTCCCATTTTACTTTTTGTTACCAACCAATGTTGGCGGAAGGGGTGGGATTCGAACCCACGGAAACCGTTAGATTTCGCCGGTTTTCAAGACCGGTTCCTTAAACCACTCGGACACCCTTCCATAACATTTGCACCAGTTTTCAAGACTGGTTCCATAGACCACTCGGACACCTCTCCGCAATACTTCACCGGTTTTCAAGACCGGTGCCTTAAACCACTCGGCCACGCTTCCAATTCGGATTGCAATTTATCAGCAACTATTTTCAATAACCATCACTAATATTGCGTTTTTTGCTATGTGGTAGTGCGGTGAGATTAGGAAGTGATTGCAATAGCATAGGAAGGAAGTTGTGGAAGGAATAATTTTAAAGCCACCGTAACCATTTGCTTTAGGCCGGCATTTAAGCGGCGCGCAGCAGGGAGTAACCCTCGCCTTCTTGCTGCAATTGGAGCTGGGCGCAATGGTCGATGATGTCTTTGAATAAAAGGAATTGCGGGGGCTTGGTGAGGTATCCGGCGGCGCCTAGGGCTTGGGCGGTGCGGCGGTCTATATCATAGGCGGAGGTGGAACACATGACGATGAGCGGTTGGCGCAGCAGGGGATATTTTTGCATTTCGGCCAGCAGCTCAAACCCGGTCATGCCCGGCATGTTGATATCGAGCAGGATAAGGTCGATCGGGTTGCCTTCTTGCATGGCGGTTTGCAATGTGACGATGGCTTCCCTGCCGTTGCCGGCGGTGAGTATCTCGCAGTGGAGTTTTCCGTTTTCGATGAGCGTAAACTGGTTGAGCATAAGGTCGGCTTCATTGTCGTCGACCAGTAAGATGCGGGCGAGGGCTTGCGTTGCGCCTGCCGGTTGTTTGGCCACGGATAAAATAGGGGCGGACGGGGCGGCGACGGAGGCTGCCTTCGGTAAGGTAAACATGAAAGAGGTCCCAACGCCCACCTGCGATTCGCACCAGATTCTCCCGCCATGTGCTTCGACGATTTTTTGGTTGATCGCCAGGCCAAGCCCCAGCCCCGGCCCGTCTTCCTTGCGGTGCGACAGCCGCTTGAAGGGGTCGAATATTTTGCCTAAATATTCGGTTTCGATGCCCGGGCCGTTGTCGCGCACCGCCAGTTGCCAATAGTCTTCCTGCTCAATGGCGCTCACATGGATGGCCACTGGCTTATCGCAATGTTTGATGGCGTTGGCGATGAGGTTTTGGAATAATTGGGTCATCTGCACCTTGTTGGCCTGCACCGATGGAAGTGGGTCGCAGGTGATCACCGGTGCGCGCTCCTTTATAAGCTGCGCCAGGTTCTCCTGCACATCTTCTATGATGGCGGTGATATGGCAGGGTTTTCTTTCCATTTCCTCGGCGCCGTCCAGCCTGGTGTAGAGATAAATAGTTTCGATCAGCGCATTCATCCGCGCGGCGGCCTTGTGGATGAATTGGAAATAGTGCTGCGATTTTTCGCTTAGCAGTTCCATGTCGGTAATCATGTCCACGAATGAGCCGATGGTGCGCACCGGCTCTTTAAGGTCGTGCGCCAGCGCGTGGGTGAATATTTCCAGCGAGGCGCGCTGTTCGGCGATGCGTTTTTGCAAGCCGCTATGTTCGATCGCTACCTGGATAGCGCGTTGCAACGTCTCAGGCGTGATGGCGCATTTGATGATATAATTCTGCGCGCCTTCTTTCATCGCTTCCACGGCGATGGTCTCATTGCCCTGGCCGGTCATCATGATGACGGGAAGATGGGGATAGAGCGCGCGTATCCATTTTAATACCTTCACGCCGTCATGGCCCGGCAGGGAATAATCCAGCAGCACGCAATCGGGCAGGCGGGTTTTGAGCATCTCCAGCCCGCTTTCACCGCTCGCGGCTTCCATAAAATGCATCTGCCCGCCAAGCGCCTCTTCGAGCGAGCGTTTGCATTGGCTCCGGTCATCGATGTTGTCGTCAATGACCAATATGGATAGGGCGGCTTTTACCGGGGGTTTATTCATCTGCCAATATCCTTGGCAATAGCGCGATGCCGAACCAATAATCCTTGATGCGCCCTATGGCCTCGACCAGCCCGTCGAAATTCACCGGCTTTTGGATATAGGTGCTGGCACCCAGTTCGTAACATTGCTCGATGTCGCGCTCATCGGCGGAAGTAGTGAGGATGACCACGGGGATTTTTTTCAGGCTATGGTCTTGCTTAATGACCGACAGGGCTTTTCTGCCGTCGACCCCCGGCATGTTCAAATCGAGCAATATCAAGCCCGGCCGGATGGTGGCCATGTCGTATTTCCCCTCGCGCTTGAGATAATCCAGCGCGTCTTTGCCGCTATTGCACCAATGGACGGGATTATTGAAATGCGCTTGCTTGAAGCTTCGGATCGTCGCTTCGTAATCGTCCACATTATCTTCCACCAGCAAAATGGTGGGTAATTCAAGTGGCTGCTGCATAGGCTACTCCATCTATCCTGTGAGCGCCAAAGGCGCTGCACAGGATCCAATTAACAGTTACACGCGATTTTATTGGGGTGATCCTGCGCAGTCGCTGGCGCGATTCGCAGGATTTAGGCTGCTGTTGCATAGGCTACTCCTTGGGTGATGGTGAAATAAAAAGTGGTGCCTTCGCCGAATGCCGATTCCAGCCAGATGCGCCCGCCATGCCGTTCGACGATTTTACGCACGAAGGTCAGGCCGACGCCGGTGCCTTTTTTATCGTCGGTTTCGGAATTGAGCCGCTTGAAGATGCGGAAAATGTCTTCGTAAAATTCTTCCTCGATGCCGATGCCGTTATCCTTGACGTAAAACACCTGCTTTTCGATGAGGCTGCCCGTAACCACTTGGTCGATGCAGCCGATTTCGATAATTTTTTTCTCCCGGTTATTATATTTCACCGCGTTGGTAATCAAATTGCGGAATATTTCGGTGACGCGCGTTTTATCGCAGGTGATTTCCGGCAAGCCGCGCGGGATGGTAATGGTGGCATTTTGTTCGATCAGGGTGGTTTCCATCATGGATTCGATGTCGCGAATCACCGCGTTCAGGTCGGCCGGCATAATCGCCAATTTCTGGCGGCCGAGGCGGGAAAAATAGAGCAGGTCGTTGACCAGCTGCTCCATGCGCTGTGTTAAATAGCCAAGCCGCTGCAACCTTCCTATACCCTCCGCATCCAGCTTGTGGCTGTAATCCTGCTCTAAAAATTTGGCATTATTGAACAGGCCGCGCAGCGGTTCTTTCAAATCATGCGAGGCGATATAGGCGAAATCGTCGAGCTCCTGGTTGCTGCGTTCGAGCGCGTTGGTGTAGAGCAATAATTTTTCTTCCGCGTGTTTTTGCGCCGTGATGTCGCGCAGAATCTTGGAGGCGCCGATGATGCGCCCCGCCATGTCCCGCACGGGCGATACGGTGAGTGAAATCGGGATATGCTTACCGTTTTTGTGCAGCCGCTGCGTTTCGAAATGCTGTACCTGTTCGCCTTCGCTCAACCGCTCGATAATATGACTTTCTTCTTCCAGCTTCTCCGGCGGGATGATGAACGTGATATGCTGGCCGATTGCTTCCTCCGCGCTATAGCCAAACAGCCGCTCGGCGCCTAAATTCCACGTGGTGATAAGCCCCTCCAGCGTTTTGCTGACGATCGCATCGTCGGAAGATGCGACGACGGCGGCGAGCAGCGCATTTTTTTCCTCCGCTGCTTTACGCGCCGTAATGTCGCGGATAATACCGGAGAAATGGCGGTTGCCATCGAGCTGGAAGGCGCTGACGGCTAAATCCATGGGGAATACGCTGCCGTCTTTGCGCTTGGCCTGCACTTCGCGCCCGGCGGTGCCGATGATTTTTGCCTCGCCGGTGGAGACATAGTTATGCAGGTAGCCGTCATGCCCGCTATGGTAAGGCTCGGGCATCAGCATTTTAATATTTTTTCCGATCACCTCCGCACTTGTATAGCCGAAAATACGCTCGCAGGCAGGGTTGAAACTTTCGATATGGCCGCGCTCATCGATGGTGATAAGCCCGTCCAATATATTATCCACCACAGCGCGCAAATGCGATTGGTCGTTTTCTTTGCTTTGTTCGTACAGTAACGCCAGCTTGTGGTTCGCATCGCGCAATTCCTGGTTAACGGCGGCAAGTTGGGCAGGGCTGGGCAGGGCAAGCGCCTGCGGGATTAGTTTTACAATGGCAAAAAAAGTGGTGATGGACGCGATGGCGGTCAACGCCTTTACTATTCCCTCAACCGCATAATCCGGGTGCCACAGCACCCATATGCCCATGATATGCGTCATACCGCACAGCAATATGAATGCGCCGAACAGCAGGAACACACCCTGAAACGGCATGTCTTTCCTTTTCCGGATAAAATACAGCAGGGCAAAAGGAATCGAAAAATATGCCGTTACTATTCCCGCGTCGGAAATAATATGCAGCCATAAAATATCCGCTTGCCAAAGAAAACAATGCCCGTGCGGCATGAAATTTTCGGAATCAAAAAAATCGGAAATAGGGCGGAGCATTGAGTAAGCATCCTCGGTATTTTTATACCCGTTAAAGAATAATATTACAATAGTATATCAATCTATAGTTGTATAGCTGATTGTGGTGATGCGCTTCCATGCTGCCTTGAGGTTAATTTAGTCGTTGCACATGGGCGGCGAAAAACAGCCATCGGCAAATTTCTGTAGGCGCTCCATAGAATCAATAGTAACGCGCGAGCCGGTGATATGGATGCCGGTTTCTTCGCGCAGTATATTAAGCGCGCGGGAAAAGGTTTCGCCCTTCATGCCGAGCGCAGAGGCGATCAGCACCTTGTCATAAGGCAGGGTGAGCACCACGCCGTCTTTCTGGTCCGGCGTGGGGCATAGTCCCATGAGGAAGCATGCGATGCGCTGCGGCGCGCTATACAGAAAATGCTGCTCCAGCTGCAATTCATGGCGGCGCTGGTGCTGCACCAGGGAGGAAATCATATTCAGCGCCAGCTGGTTATTTGACCGCAGCCGCTCTTTTAACAAGGCAAGCGGGATGGCGAGTATTTCTGCATCTTCCACCACCAGCGCGCTGTGGGTAAAACGCCCTTCTTCGAAAAGCGCATTCTTGCCGGTGATATTATCCTTGGAGAGCATCGCTAGCACGACGATTTCACCGTCTTCCGTCGTGTGAAAAAGTTTTAGCCAGCCATAGCAAACGATATAGAAAAAACTTCCCTCTTCATTCTCGCTATAAAGCAGTTGGCCTTTTTTATAATGCTTTACTTGGGCGGCAGCGGTAAAACGCAATATCTCTTCATCGGGCAGATTAATAAACAACGTCAGGCTTTTAAAAAAAGCGAGTGATTTGCATTGGGTTGAATCGGCGCCGTGTTCTTTACTCACCATTATTAAATTGCCTAGCTAGGAGTGTAAACGGCACACTACAACTTATGCGATAGGTTTCCTTGATTTATGTCAATCCTGAATTTATTTTTATTCAAAATTTTTATGCTCCCTTGATGCAGGTCAATGCACACGGTGTAGATTATGTATAGGAAAGTCAGCCAATCCTTCTTCGCCGATGAAAGATAAAACCATGGCCAGAAAACTATCGTCGAAAGTTGTCTCCAAAAAAGATGCCAAACGGTTGGACGAATTGACGGTGGATATTGTCCAAAAGATCAATATTCTGATTATGAAAGCGCAGGGCGAGCAGCTCATCGCCATTACCAATATACTCAAAGACGCGCGCGAAAGCATTGCCTGGTGGGCGGCGTATGACGATTATAATGAATCCGACGTCGACAGATTGATCCACCACCTCACCCTCGATAACGGCTCGCATACCGCCCTGGATTTCCTGGCCAACTTCACCGCGATTAAAGACGTGCTTATCCGCGACGAGCTGGTGGAGATGATCGCCCGGTTCCAGTCCAAGAGCCTGCTATCTGCCAAGGCCGCGCCGACAGCCGGGGCGTGAAGCAAAACCATCATTATAAAGCGCAGCTGCTGATTACACATAGTGGGGTAGTTGCACATTTATACGTTGTGCGAATGCCGGGCCAATCGGCCATTCATTGAGCATGGCCTCTTTGGGTTCACTATCTATTTCATCCATATAGTGCGATGGTTCTGAATTCGAAACATCGTTGGATAAAGATGGTGATAACAGCGTGTAAGTGATTTGTTTTTCCAAAGGATGCATAGCGGTAGTGTGTCGCTGTGCTGGAATCGATGCGTTGGTGCGCCCACCAATTTTATAGCCATGTGTTGGGCAGACGCCATGGGGTAGCTTAATGATACAATTTGTATCGGCTTCTACGCTTACTATGGGGTCTTGCGACATATGCAAAACGGTAGTTGGGATCGTGGGTGCGGCAGGGGTATCGGGTATAACGGGATCTGGTGTAACGGGGACAGAACCAGAAGTAATAGCAAGTGTGCCGTTATGGCGCGTAACGGCATAATTACTGGCCGAGCCGCCGGCAAGGTTAATCGCATAGGCGCCTACGTCGCTAGCAGAAGTTGCGGCTGTCCCAAGCGTATATCCAGTGAATACAGTAGTATTGTCCCCATTCACAAGGCCGGAGAAACGTAAATCAAATGGCGGATTATTATCGCCATAGGCACGAGTTTTATCATTGGCCGTTACATTCAAGCTGGCAGGCGTAATACTAAAATTACCCCCCACATACGTAAGCGTATAGTTACTACCGGCAGAGAGTGTGTTCTGGCCAATTGCATAATTGCCCACGTTGCTGCCGGCGGCACGGCTGAGTGCCCCGCTAAAACTATCGCCTCCTATTAAGCTGCCTGATGTAAGGCTATAGCTATAACTTGGCTCGGCGGCTCCGTATGTTTTGCCTTGGCCTGCATTCGCAGTAACCGTAATCGGACGCGCCGTGATCGCAAAGTTATTCCCTGCATAGGTGAGGGTATAGTTTGATCCCGCAGTGAGGCTATTTTGGCCAATCGAATAATTGCCGACATTGCTACCGGCAGCACGGCTGAGCACTCCGCTCAAGCTATCGCCACCGACCAAGCTACCGGAGGTGATACTGTACGTATAGCTTCCTGGGTCAGCATTGCCATAGACTTTGCTTTGTCCGGCGCTGGCGGTGATGGTGATAGGACGTGCCGTAATAGCGAAGCTATTCCCTGCGTAAGTGAGGGTGTAGTTACTGCCTGCGGTTAAGCCATTTTGTAGAATAGCATAATTACCTACGTTGCTACCTGCTGTGCGGCTGAGCGAACCACTTAAACTATCACCACCTACCAAACTACCGGAGCTGATGCTGTAGGTGTAGCTTCCTGGGTCAGCGCTACCATAGACCTTGCTTTGTCCGGCGCTGGCGGTGATGGTGATCGGCCGAGCAGTAATTGCGAAATTATCGCCTGCGTAGGTGAGGGTATAATTACTGCTAGCAGCTAGGGTGTTTTGCCCGATGGTATAATTGCCTACGTTATTACCTGTGGCACGGCTAAGTGTTCCACTCAAGCTATCCCCACTCACTAGGCTGCCGGAGGTAATGCTGTAGCTGTAACTTCCTGGGTCGACTGCGCCATATATTTTGCTTTGCCCGGTATCGGCGGTAACGGTAATCGGACGCGCCGTGATGGCGAAGTTGTTACCCGCGTAAGTAAGCGTATAGTTTGATCCGGCAGTGAGTGTATTTTGACCAATCGCATAGTTGCCTACGTTATTACCTGCGGCGCGGCTGAGTGCTCCACTCAAACTATCGCCACCGACCAAACCACCCGAGGTAATACTGTACGTATAGCTTCCCGGGTCGGCTGCGCCATATGTTTTGCTTTGCCCGGCATCGGCGGTGAGGGTGATAGGCCGCGCCGTAATAGCGAAGCTATTCCCTGCGTAAGTGAGAGTGTAGTTACTACCCGCGGTTAAACCGTTTTGTAGAATAGCGTAGTTGCCAACGTTGCTGCCTGCTGTGCGGCTAAGCGCCCCGCTCAAACTATCGCCACCGACCAAACCACCCGAGGTAATACTGTACGTGTAGCTTCCTGGATCGGCAGCTCCATACACTTTGCTCTGGCCAGCATCGGCGGTGATCGTAATTGGCCGCGCGGTGATGGCGAAGTTATTACCTGCATAAGTGAGTGTGTAATTGCTACCGGCGGTCAAACCGTTTTGTAAAATAGCATAATTACCCACATTGCTGCCTGCTGCGCGGCTGAGTGCCCCGCTCAAGCTATCACCGCCCACTAAGCTGCCAGTGGTAATGCTGTAACTATAGCTTCCCGGATCGGCTGCACCGTATATTTTGCTTTGTCCGGCGCTGGCAGTAACCGTAATCGGTCGCGCCGTGATCGCAAAGTTATCACCTGCATAAGTAAGCGTATAGTTTGATCCCGCGGTGAGGCTGTTTTGACCGATGACATAGCTGCCCACGTTGCTGCCCACGGCACGGCTGAGGGCTCCGCTCAAACTATCGCCACCTACCAAGCTGCCAGTAGTAATGCTGTAACTATAGCTTCCCGGATCGGCTGCGCCATATATTTTGGTTTGTCCTGCATCGGCGGTGATAGTGATGGGGCGTGCCGTGATCGCAAAGTTATTACCCGCATAAGTGAGTGTGTAATTACTGCTGGCAGTGAGCGTATTTTGGCCAATCGCATAATTACCTACGTTGCTACCCGCTGCACGGCTGAGTGCCCCGCTCAAGCTGTCACCGCCTACTAAGCTGCCAGTGGTAATGCTATAGCTGTAACTCCCAGGATCGGCAGCACCATAAATCTTGGTTTGTCCTGCATCGGCGGTGACGGTAATCGGACGCGCCGTAATAGCGAAGTTATCACCTGCGTAAGTAAGCGTGTAGTTTGATCCTGCGGTGAGGGTATTTTGGCCAATCGCATAATTACCTACGTTGCTTCCTGCGGCGCGGCTGAGCGCCCCATTCAAGCTATCACCACCCACTAAGCTGCCTGAGGTAATGCTGTAACTATAACTCCCAGGATCGGCGGCACTATAGATTTTACTCTGGCCAGCATCGGCAGTGATCGTAATAGGACGGACAGTAATCGCAAAATTATCGCCTGCATAAGTGAGTGTGTAATTGCTACCCGCGGTGAGGGTATTTTGGCCGATGGCATAATTACCCACGTTGCTACCTGCCGTGCGGCTGAGCGCCCCGCTCAAACTATCGCCGCCTACTAAGCTGCCCGCAGTGATGCCGTAGCTGTAACTGCCTGGGTCGGCTGCACCGTATATTTTGGTTTGCGCAGCATCGGCGGTGACGGTAATCGGGCGGGCGGTGATGGCGAAGTTATCACCTGCGTAAGTGAGAGTGTAATTGCTACCGGCGGTCAAACCGTTTTGTAAAATAGCATAATTGCCAATGCTGCTTCCTGCTGTACGGCTGAGTACTCCGCTCAAACTATCACCGCCGACCAAGCTGCCTGTGGTGATGCTGTACGTGTAGCTTCCCGGGTCGGTAGCACCGTAGATCTTGGTTTGTCCGGCATCGGCGGTGACGGTGATCGGGCGCGCGGTGATCGCAAAATTATCGCCTGCATAAGTGAGTGTGTAGTTACTACCCGCGGTCAAACCATTTTGTAAAATAGCATAATTGCCAATGCTGCTTCCTGCTGTACGGCTGAGTACTCCGCTCAAGCTATCGCTACCGACCAAGCTACCTGAGGTAATGCTATAGCTGTAAGTACCATCGGCTGCGCCGTATATTTTGGTCTGGCCAGCGTTGGCGGTGACGGTGATGGAGTTGGCGGTGATCGCAAAGTTATTCCCTGCATAGGTGAGGGTATAATTTGATCCTGCGGTGAGGCTATTTTGGCCAATAGCATAATTGCCCACATTACTACCAGCGGCGCGGCTGAGCGCCCCACTCAAGCTATCGCCACCTACTAAGCTGCCGGTAGTAATGCTATAGCCGTAACTGCCTGGGTCGGTAGCACCGTAAATCTTGGTTTGTCCGGCATCGGCGGTGACGGTGATAGGGCGGGCGGTAATTGCGAAGTTATCACCTGCATAAGTGAGGGTGTAGTTACTACCCGCGGTCAGGCTATTCTGGCCGATGGCATAATTGCCTACGTTGCTACCCGCAGTGCGGCTGAGTGCCCCGCTCAAACTATCCCCGCCCACTAAGTTGCCCGAGGTGATACCGTAGCTGTAACTGCCCGGGTCGGAAGCACCGTAAATCTTGGTTTGCGCCGCATCGGCAGTGATGGTGATCGGGCGGGCGTTGATGATACCGGTGGTGTTATTAGCAAACGTCACGTTATAGTTGTTGCCGGAGTTGCCGTCGGTGACGCTGCCGGTTGGTGTAATCGTCAAACTGGTGCCGGCATTTTTGCTGCTATAGGCTTCGGTGAAATTCGCCGTATCGCCAGTCAGTAGGGTGCCTGCCGTGATGGTTGGGTTGGCCGCCGCGCTGAGGGCGCCGTCATAGGTTTTGGTGTTGGTGGCGGCGGTAACGGTGATGCTGCGTGGAGTGACTGTGAGATCGCCATTGGCGAAACTGAATGTGCCAACATAGCCTGAGTTGATAGCAAGAGTGCCTAAAGCGGAGAGAATATCGCCCGCCCATGTGCCGGCATTATAACTGCCGGAGGTGGCGCTGCTAGTAACGCCGCTGATACTGATTACAGGTGCGCCGTTAATATCCGAGCACGCACCGCCACTGCCACTGCAACTATAGGTGGTGTTCAGTGTTGCGGCGGTGCTTGGCGCAGTGCCATAGCCCACAGTTTGGCCGGATGCGGTTATGGTGATGGTGCCAAGATTAATGGCTGAATAGATCCATGTATTTTGCGATGTATTAGGCACGGTGCCCGGCGCTTCGGTAGCGTAGGTTTGGCCGTAAATCGTTTGCGCTTGGCTTAATCCTCCCGGCGTATCCAAACCAGGATTCGACGAATAAACAATCCAGCGGCCACCCGCGCCGGTTTGCAGGGCAGTTGCGCCAAAGCTGTTGATAAAATTACCGCTGGTGCTGAGCACGAGTGCAGTTCCCGTGGTGCCGGTCACTTGCACTTGCCCGGTCAAGGTTAAATTGCCTGCTAGCGCTTGCGCAAAGAATGTCCCGGCCGAAACCGTGCCCAGGCTTAACGCATTCGCATCAACAACGCTGGCATTGCCGCTGGTGGAGACGGTTACATTGCCGGTGAAATCGTTGAGCGCATTCGTCGCAGAAAGAGTGCCACCACCGCTGCTGACAAGGGTAATGCCGTTGCCGGTAATCGTTCCATTATAGGTTTGCGCGCCCGCTGTGGTGAGTGTATTGCCCGTGCCAAAAGTAACAGCGCCATTATTGGTAATCGAAGCAATCGTATCGCTGAAACTATTGAGGTTGAGTGTGCCCGCAGCGCCCACGATAACCGCGCCAGAAGCAATCACATTGTTTGCGCCGTATTTGAGTGTCCCGGCATTCACCGTTGTTGCGCCGGTATGTAAATTAGCGCCGGATAAGGTCAGCGTGCCTGCGCCGATTTTGGTGAGTCCGCCGGTAGTATTTGCGCTGGCGCCGGACAGGGTAAGTGTCGCAGCACCGGTGGAGACATCGATGCTGCTGGTGGTTGCTGCGGTGAGCGTAAAGTTACGGTCGGTTGATGCCGTCGCACCCGTATATTGCAACGTGCCGCCGCCTAATACCAAGTTGGCTGCCGCATTGCTCGCCGCCCCTAAATTACCGGATGCACCGCCATTGCCAATGGTGGCGACTGAGAGAACGCCCGCATTGACAGTGGTCGCACCCGTGTAGGTATTAGTGCCTGAAAGAGTAAGCGTGCCGGAACCCACTTTGGTGAGTCCGAGCGAGGTACTTGATCCAGCCAATATGGTGCCGCTATAGGCTGCCGGTGACGTATTATCATTGCCGGCGGTTAAGGCGATGTTGCCTGCAGCCGTGCTGGTGATAGAACCTGTGCCGGTGATTGAACCCACTGCTTCATTGAAGCCATTCATATCGAATGTACCACCGCCCATCACCAAGGCTGAAGTGGAAGAGGCACCGCCGAGCACGTTGGCGGCTCCGGCTTGTAGCGTTCCGGCATTTACATTCGTAGCCCCGGTATAGAGATTAGCGCCTGATAAAGTGAGGGCACCGCCGCCCAGCTTGGTCAATGCGCCGGTGGTATTAGTGCTGGCACCTGAGAGTGTGAGCGTCGTAGCGCCCGTGCTCACATCGATGGAATTTGTCGTAGCGGCGGTCAATGTATAGTTGCGATCGGTCGATGCCGTGGCGCCGGTATATTGCAATGTGCCGCCGCCCAACACCAGATTTGCCGCTGCATTGGTCGCCGCGCCCAAATTGCCCGCCACGCCGCCATTGCCGATAGTGCCGACCGAGAGCGTGCCGGCATTGATTGTTGTGACGCCGGTATAGGTGTTGGTGCCTGAAAGCGTGACGGTGCCGGCGGTGCTTTTAGTTAATGCACCAGTGCCAGCCAAGATAGCGCTGACCGTACCTGACCGCATGTCATACGACGTTCCCGTCAGGACGCCGGTTGTGCCGGTAATGCTGCCGCTGGTGAGGGTTACGGCTCCCACCGTGTCGGAGAAACTACTCATATCAAACGTACCGCCGGATACGGTCACGGCGCCGGAGGCGAGCGCATTATTTGCCCCTTCCGCCAACGTCCCGGCGCTAACCGTAGTCGTGCTGGTATAGCCATTGGCGCCGCTCAATGTCAGCTGTGAAGTCGAACTGTTTTGCGTAACGCCCGTCACATTGGTGCCGATGACGGCGCTGATGGCGGTGGTTCCGCTACCGCTGCCGGAATTGGTGACGGTGCCGGTGTTGTTGAGCGAGGTGCCTGAAACGGTAATGCCGTTGGCGAGGGAGCTGTTGTTGTTGAGTATTAAATTGCCGGTGCCGGTGATGCCGCCGGACACAGTGAGCAATTTGGTGCCGAGCGCGTTAGTCAGGGTCGTGGCTGTGCCGTTAACCGTGAGTGCGGTGGTGCCAATCGTGAGCGCCGAGGTCGTGCTATTTTCAGTTATGCCGATGACATTCGAGCCTACGCCGCCGCTGATGGTTGAGGTGCCGGTACCAGCAGCGCTAGAATTGGTGATAATACCGGCGTTATTGACGGAGGCTGTGGAAAGCGTAACCGATTTATTGCCCGTTCCCCCATCGAGGGTAAGATTATTCGTACCCGTTATGCCACCGCTAAAAACTACGCTGCCACTGTTGTTGGCTGCTAGTGTTAGGGTGCCGGTGGTAGTGGAAGCTAAAATAATGGGATTAGCAAAGGTCAGGCCTACACCTAGCAAGGTTGCATTATTGCTTCCGCCGGCGCTGTCGCCCAGCGTAACGTTGCCCGCGCCAAAAGCACCGGTGCTGGTGGTGCCGGTAACCGTACCCGCTTTGATGGTCAGTCCGCTGGTAAAGCTATTATTGCCGGTGAGGGTGAGTAGCGCGGTGCTGCTATTTTGAATCACACCGGTCACATTCGTGCCAATGATTGAGCTGATTGTTGTGCCGCCGCCGCCCGTGCCGATTTGGGTAATCGTGCCGGTATTGTTGATGGATACGGTGGAAATGGTAAGCAAGTGGCCGGGGGTGAGTGTGTCGTTGATCGTAAGATGGTTGGTGCCGGTTATACCGCCGCTAAGGACTGCAGATTGATTGGGGTTCGTGACGATACTCAGCGTACCCGTAGTGTTGGAAGCCAGAACGATGGGATTGGCGAACGTCAAAGCGCCAAATAGACCCATGTTCGCATTATTACTTCCACCGGCGCTGTCGCCTAAAGTGATGGTGCCGGTACCCGTGCCACCGAAAGCATTGACGCTGGTACTGCCATCAACCTCACCGGCTTTGATAGTCAGGCCATTGCTGAAGCTGTTGCTGCCGGATAGCGTTAGCGTGCCCGTTCCGATTTTGGTGACGCCGCCGGTTCCCGATATGATGCCGGTGACGGAAGTGGCGCCTGAGCCCCCGGCCTGGAAGGTTCCGCCGGTAGTAACGATGCCGCCGGTGCCGATCGTGAGTATGCCGGCGCCGGCATTATCTATTTCGCCGATACCGCTGTCGATGGTGAGGCCGCGCAGGTAGGTAGCGGTGCTGCCGCTATAGGATAATATGCCGCCGGTTTCCAGTATCACCGCTGATGCAGCGTTGCCCAGGTTGCTGCTGCCGGCACTCACGACGATGTTACCGGCACTCAGCGTGCCGCCGGTAACGGTCGTCGTGCCGGTATAGGTATTAGCGCCGGAGAGGGTTAGGGTGCCGCTACCGCTTTTTACTATGCCGCCCGAATTGCTGATGACGCCGGAGGCAGTTGCCGTCCCGCCGATATTGAAGGTAACGGTTCCGACGCCGGTGGTGAGTTTACCGATGGTAGACGCGCCGCCGGTGGTGGTGATGTTGAGATTGCCGCCATTGGTGGTAATCGTGTTGCCAGGATTGGCCATGGTGAAGCCGCTGGCGCCGGCGGAGAAGGTGACGCTATGGCCAGCGGTTTGCGCGAGGTTCAAATTGCCGTCGGTGGTGAGGCTGCTTAGGGTGATGCTGTTGGTGGCGGTGAGGGAAATATTGGTCGTGGCGGAAATGCCTTCAAGTTCGGATTCATAAATCGTTGTGGGTGCCGTGTCACCGCTGGCGATGGTGCCGGCAGCGCCGGATGGGTTACCAGAAAACGTTCCCGTGCCGTCAGCAGCGCTATCGAACGAGCCGTTGGCAATGACGATGTCCGCCGGGTCGAGCAGTAAATTTCCATAGCGCCCGCGGCGTGAGGTGGCATAGACGCGGCCATTAAAAAACAGGTACATATGGCCGGAGGTTTCGGCGCTGCCGCCGTCGCCTTCTTCACCAAGCGCGCTGATCGAAACCGTGCCTTGGAAGTTGGTGCTGTTATCCGCCCATACTACGACGTTGCCGCCATTGCCGGAAGTGAGCGCATCCGCTTCGATATACGCGCCGGATTCGACCATGGTGTTATACGCCGTGGGCGTGATGCCTTCGCCGTGGAAATCGCCGCCGATGTGGATGGTGCCGCCGCCCGCATCGCCGGTAGCATCCAGATGTGCGCCCGCGCGGACGGTAACCTCATCAGCCAGGACGCTGATCGTGCCGCCGGTTTCGCCCGGGTTTTTCCCCGATACATCCAGTGTGCCGGCAATAACCACTTTGCTGCTGCCTTGTTTTTTGCCTTTGTTGGCCGCGACATTTCCTGCAACCGCATTGCTGCCTTCAGCAAAAATAATGATCTTGCCGTTTTTCTGCCCGACGCTTTGTGCCCGCAACGTACCTTCCACGCTAATCAAACTATTGACGATATTTTGGCCCGCTGCCGCCGTAAGCGCAATCGTGCCGCCATCTGCCTCAATTAATCCTGTATTGCTTACCAGTTGGGATTTTACATTGTCGGAAACGGCCACTTCCATCAGCCCGTCGCCATACATATCCACCGTTGCAGTATCACCGGAAGCGAGTTGTATTTTCCCTAGCTTTGCTTTGATGACGCCGTGGTTGATTACGTTTGGCGCAACGAACCCAACAAGCCCCGCGTCCTTTGCGTTGATGGTTCCGTCATTGACAATGCTCGCATCGGCGTTGCCGGGTTTGTCGAAAGCGATTTTGCCTTTTGAGCCCATGATGTTTTCGTTGTCGGCATCGGCGGTCGAAACAACCAGCCCATTCACATCGACATTTGCGCTTGCGCCGAATACCACGCCATTTTGGTTGATGATAACCACGTTACCATTTGCCGTAAGCTGCCCGTCGATGTGGCTGGAGGAATGGCTATTGACGCGGTTGACCGCAATGGCATTTGCGGAAGGCTGATGGAACTCCGTATGTTCATCCGGCGCGATATCAAACCCGCGCCAATCAATCACAGCGATAGCGCTTTGCTGGTTTACATCAAGTTTTTTATCAGCCTCGGAAATAGTTGCTTGGCCGGCGCTTACAATTCCATCTTGCGGGTTCGCTAAAGCGAGCCAGGGCTGTGCGTAAAAAAACGCCGCCGCTAAACCGGTAACGAAGAGCGTTTTACCCCGAATCAATCGCATGTAGTGAACCTTTGGATCGATTCTATCCTACACACTATCGCTTTTTCAGTGAAAAATTGGTTAATTAAAGGGGCGGCAGATCAAAATTCTTGGCTTATTTGCAACAAAATACGAGGGGCTCTTTGGGCCTTTCCATAAATAGGCGCGGCGATGTCGCGCGTTAATGGCCATGCGAGCCCTATGCTGCCCGTTTGGCGCCAGTCCGTGGTAAAGTTTACGCCAAATCCTGCGGACGCACCTGACGCACGTTTTGGCGCACCAATGCCCTCATTCCACACCGTGCCGACATCGTAAAATATATGGGGCTGAAGGCTAATAGGCTGCAACGTTCCCCAGCCGCCATAACGCAGCTCCAATGCGCCTGCAATGCCATGGTCGCCGGTGATGTCGGATGCGTCATAGGCGCGGCCAAAATCTTGCCCGCCATAGCCGAACTGCTCTGAAGAATACAACACCCCCGATGCGAGCTGCCCGTGGGCGCTTGCAAGCAACGACCAATCCTGCGTGAGGGCTTGCAACCGCGATAGGGATAATTCTGTTTTGGTGAAATCGGGGGCCGCATCTGCACGCGAAATATTAAGCTCGCCCTTTTGGCTTGCACCCAAACCGGCAATACCCCGGCTGATGGCGGCATTGGCAACGTTATAGCCATGCCAACGATCGCTTGTGTCATAGGTCATGCCAGCCTGTAGCGAGCGGATATGATCGCGCGTTAGCGGTATATGCAAGAAGTCACTGACCACATCGCGGCTGCCCAGCGCAACATTCACCACCAGGTTTTCTTGCCGTTGGCGAATCCATTGGTAATCAATGCCCAGGGATAGAGCCGTTGCTTTGCTGTCGATATCAAGGTACCCCAGCGTATATCCTGGATAGGCTTTTGTTACATTGCCATTGAATTCCAGCGTAATATCCGGCGCGATTACCACTGTGTGGCCAAGTGCGCCGTAACGCAGTTTATCCATAGGCAAGCTGGTTAAGCCGGAGATGGTCGTTTGTTGTAGTGGTAATAGGCCTGCAGAATAAGACGTCGTAATTTCATTCGGCCCAAGATAGCGCGATGAAAAATTATCAAAACGGATATGCCCTGTATCGTCTTTTTTGGTCGCTTGCAGGGTGAGTTTTTCGGCTCCTTCTTCTCCGCTTGCAACCTGAGAAAGCACCGAGCGGAACGCATAGCCGGGCACATCATTCATTTGCAGCAAAAAACGTTCCACCGCATCCGATTTTACCGGTTTTTGCGCAATAAGCCGGCTTATATATTGCTTTATGACTTCATGGCCGGCGATATCCTTCGGCAGTGCAATTTCTGCGATATAGCCTTCCACCACCCGAATCGTAACCGCGCCGCCTTCAATGCTCTGGTTTGGTATATAGGCCAGGGAGAGAAAATAGCCTGCATTGCGATAACGTTCTGTGATTTGGCCTGCCATAGCATAGGCGGCGGTGAGGGTTATTTCCTTGTTGATAGAGGGCGCATAAATATCACTCAATTGCGACTGTGTGAATGCGGTGGCGCCCTCGATATGGACGGCACTGAGAATAAAATGGATGGATTGCGCCGTATCGGGGATGGGGGTTGCTGGGGGCGGCTTTGGCAGGGAAACTTCCCGGTCTTTGCCAGGGTCGGGTGTAAGTAATTTTTTTTCAGGCTGTATCCTGCCTACATCTGCGGGGCCTGATATAAGCTGTGCATGTGCTGCAGCCGTTATCATAAGACAAAATCCGACGCTTAACGCTATATACCGGGCATCTCGTAAGATCATATAGCGTATGGGGATTTTATATTCAGTTCAATTACATTGACTAGTAAAGCCACCCTCTAAAATGTATTTAAGCCATAGCGTGTTCATGCAACCTAACAAGAATAGTGGAGAATACTATACAAACTTCTTGAGTACTAAAAGAATCTAGTTAAACATCTTACTGCTGCTATTACTCGAACGGTGGTAAGATGGAGAAGCGGCAATAATTACAAACGCAATGTTACCTCTTCCCCGTTTTCCCCAAACCAGCGACAAGCGGGGCTTCACGCTCATCGAATTATCCATTGTCCTCGTCATCGTCGGCTTGATTGTTGGTGGGATATTGGTGGGCAGGGATTTGATTGAAGCGGCAAAGATCAGGGCCACGGTTAGCCAGATCCAGCAATATAAAGTCGCTGCAAATACGTTCCGCCTTAAATATAACGGGCTGCCCGGCGATTTAACCAAAAGCATTGCCCAAGACCTTGGTTTTACTATTCGGGCGGGTAGTGCAGGGCATGGTGATGGCAATGGAATTATAGAAGGCTGCTCTGCAGCGGCCGTTGGCACCTTAACAAAGATAGGCTGTGAAACTGCAGTGTTTTGGCATGATTTATCCGATGCAAAACTTGTAGCCGGCACATATTCCGGGACGGATGGTTTTATTGGTTTTGCAAGGCTTGATGAAAATGATTTTGGCATTGTTCCTAGTGCCATGGCGGCTCCACCTATAGGAGCAACAGGTAGTTACCTGCCTGAAGCTAAAATACAAAATGGCAATTACTTCATCATATATGCCGATACGAGCAAAAACTTTTTTGAAATAGCCGGGGTCACGTCCGGATCATTAGTGGGAGCCTATACCTTGTCTAATGCCCTGACCCCTCTGCAGGCCTATAACATTGACATTAAGCTTGACGATGGCCTTCCACTCACCGGCAAAGTAATCGCTACGGAAGGCACGGGGCCGGATATTGTTGCGGTTCCCGGCGCTGCTACCTGTGTCTTAACCGGTGGTGTAAGCTACAATGTTGCGATGACAACGATGCTTTGCCATTCTAGTATGGCTGCGGATTAGTATTATAAGCTGCGAGTATGGCTAGCCTCTGCTCTGAAGCAGCCTCCTTCAAAGCGGAAGTATCAAATGCGGCAATGGCGCGACAATGAAGGTTGAGCGAAGATTTATCTGAAGGCCGGAGATTGCCTCTGAGTCTTGGTTGCGGGGGCCAGATTTGAACTGACGACCTTTAGGTTATGAGCCTAACGAGCTACCGGGCTGCTCCACCCCGCGTCACCAAGAATACCGGGCGGTGCCCGGCCGCCGGGCTATATTCCCAAGCGGACAATGCTTATACAACCAATTTTGCGGGGATACAAGTGCTGTTTAATGGCAAAAACGGGCAAAAACGCGGTATTTATGTGGCGCTTATGGCCGCCCGCCGGTTTTTATTGCATCTTGGGTGGGTTTTCGCTATACACCCAAACCCGTTAACGCTAAAATGGTGCGTTAACGTTTACAAAAACAGGTACCTAATCGGGGGACAGTTCTATGCCGGCTAAAGCAGCGAAAACCTATCAGCCTTCTGAAAAAGAAGCATACATGAATGATAAGCAACTGGCTTATTTCCGCCAGAAATTGGTGGATTGGCGCGCCGAGCTGATCGCCGAATCGCAAGAAACCATCAATAACCTGAAGGAAGAAAACTGGCGCGAGCCGGATTTGTCGGACCGCGCGTCGCTGGAAACCGAAGCGGGCGTGGAGCTGCGCACCCGCAACCGTTATCTGAAACTCATCGGCAAGATTGATGCGGCGCTTAAGCGCATCGAAGACGGCTCATATGGTTTCTGCGAGGAAACCGGCGACCCGATCGGCCTCAAGCGCTTGGAAGCCCGCCCGATCGCGACCATGACCATCGAAGCGCAAGAGCGCCACGAGAAGCAGGAAAAGCAATATATCGACGAGGAATAAACGCTAGGGGCGTTTCGCCGTTCCCGCCGGTTTATTTATCCCTGTCGCCGTGCTTGCGCCATCTGCAGTAGGCGTGACGCCGTTTGCCACCGCGCTTGCCGCTGCTAGCTGGACGGCGTTTTCAAAGGCTTTTTGATCGGCCTGGCGGGCGCTGAACGCCAGGTCAACCTCATGGTCGGTCATCAGGTGGTTGTGCATGTAATCCGTCGCCGCCGAGGCGATCGCCTGGTATTTTTCTTCCTTGGTTTTGTGGTTCGGCGTGCGGATATAATCATCCATCATCCACGGCTTGTCGGCGCGCACATGGGCGATATGCTGGTTGTGCTCATTTAGCAGGATCGTGCCGGTGTTGATGGTGCGCGCGAAATGGTGGCTGTCGGCCGCGACATCGAGCGGCTTGCCGTCTGCAATCGGCAGCGGCAGGGTCTTTTTGCCATCTTTGTCCGCGCCAAAATCCATCGCTTTCAGCGCGGCGATGCGCGTGTCGTAATAGTGCGCGCTGGTTCCGTTCAGCGGGTATTTCTTGTCTTGCACCGCTTTTTTCAGCAGCTCCATCGCCTTGAGATAATCTTGCGTCTGGGCTTTGGTCAGCTGGGTTTTGCCTTCCAGCCCGTCCATGGTGTGCAAGGCTTTTTTCGCGCCGGAACTAATCTCAAAATGCCCTTCGGCGAGGCTGGCGACGGTAGTGGATAGATTAGCAACCGGCGCAGGTGGCTTGGCGGGTGCGGCTGGTTTGGCCGGTGCCACAGGTGCAGTCGTCGCTACGGTAGCAGTGGGTGCTGCAGGTGGCGTTGCTTTAGCCATCGTTGCCGCAACCGGCGCCGTTTTGCCGTCATAGCTGAATACGGGGGCGGATAATGTGCCATCCGCCACGACATCGTTATAAGCTAAGTCGCCTTTGGGTAGGGCGGAAAGCTCCGCCAAAAACTTGGCGCTGTCGATTGTTGCGGCAAATGGGGGCGCTTTCGCCGCCGCGGCATTTGCCACGATGGCCTCTTCCTCATGTTGCGCGAATATATCGTCTACGATATGGGGCGGGTCGTAAGGGGCCGCATCCGGCGTTGGCGCGGCGGCAGGTTTTTCGGGGGCAGAGGCCTTAGGGGCGCTAGCTGCAATGGCCGGTGCTACAGCAGCGGGGGTGGTTCCCGCTAAAGCGGCGGCTTGGGCTTTGGCCGTTTGCTGCACAAGCGCTTCCAATGAATTTTCTGCTTTTTTTACGTCTGAGTTGGGGTCCCCCATACTAAAAATCGCCACCGCATTTTGAAATTTATCTATAGCGCCCACATTTTCTGTCGAAGTAACGGGGGTTTGCAATGCTTTCTGTAATATACGGGTCCACCCTTCCACAGAGTTAGTCGGGGTTGTTTTATCCTCTTTGAGTTGCTGGTATCCAGGCAGCCTATGCTTCATAAAATCTGCCGCCATAAACCTAAGCACAGTGTCGGAAAAACGCCTTTCAGCAGGCGCGGCGGCCAAATTTTCATTCAGCTTGGTAGTCAAAACGCTACGCAGCGCATCCCAGCGCTGCTGCGCGGTGAGTTCGGCGGGTGGTGTCGGCGCAGAAGCCGGTGCGTCCTTCTTAGAGGCGGGAGCGCTCGCCGCAGGCGCAACCGCAGCAGCGGCAACCGCCGGCGAATCTTTCGCCGCCGCGCGGACTAGTGCTTCGAGTTGTTTCCTATTAACATCGCCGTTGATGTCATCACGTATAGCCCGTTGTAATCGCGTTACACTTCCCATATCGCTAGCGAAATCCTTATCCTCATTCGCTGCAATGATTGCTTTATGTAAGGCTTCTCTTAAAATTTTTGCTTGAGCTTCTTTCGGCAGGCCTTCTTTTTGTGAAGCTGTATATGCTTTTTGCATAGCATCTTGTTGGGATTGGGGAAAATAAACATAATAATCTCGAGCCAAATGCCTTAAGCCGTAGGCATCAAAAAACTGCTTATCCTCAGGCAATGTTAAGTCTTCATTCAGCCGGCTTGTAACCGCCTGGGTTAGCGCATGTAAACGGTCAGCGGCAGGTATAATTTCCAGGTTTGCGGGTGCCTCAGGAAGGGGGGGCAATGTGGCTGCCGGAGATTTTTTCGCTGCTTGCAGCAAGTCTTCAATTCGCTCTCTACCCAGGTTCGAATCTGGATCCTGACTGCATATAGCCTCTTGTAGGTTTGCTACATTTTTAGCATTGGCAAAATCCTTATCCTTGATTGCCGCATCCATTGCCTTACGTGTTGCTCTCACTAAAATCTTGAATGATATATCGGGTAGATGCTCTTGCTGGCTTGCTGCAATCGCTGCTTCTCTTAGTGCATCCTGTTCAGACTTTGGGAATGCATCAACATTCTGCTCCAATAATTTGATTAAATCAAAACGCTTATACTCAGGCAATGTTAGGCTCTCATCCAGCCGCTGCGCCAATACCTGGTTCAGCGCGCGCAGGCGGTCGCTAGGGGAGAGTTCAGTATCGGCCATAAGCGCACCTCATCGTTGCATGATTGAGTAATCCATGGATTTACCATACCAGAATTTTTGCATGGTTTTATGAAGATTGCGTTACAACTGGCGCTGGGCGCGCATTACAGCGCTGCAACAAATTACAAGCTATTGAAAAATAGGTGGTTTTACAACCCGCCGCGGCCGGCGCGGCGGCCGGGGGCGGCGCTGTCATTGCCGCTGCCGGGGTTGTTGAAGCGGCCGATATTGCCCAACACCTGCTCGACAAAGCCTAAGCTATGGCCTTCCGTGGGCGTCACGCGTTTCACCAGGGCGAAGTCTTTCGCCTGGCTTTTGTCGTAGCTATCCAGCGCGCTGACTACGCCGCTGGCGTCAAACGTAATACGCACACCGTTTTGCTCGATGGTTTCGGGCTTCAAAAACGCTACGGTTTCCTTGCGGCTGGAGAGGTAATACCAGGTTTCAGCGCCGAAGCTCGACTGGGCGGAGGGCGAGCCGAAATTATCGGTCACTTCCTGCTTGGTCGTTTGGCCGACCTTGATAATGTCTTTCCAATCGGCATAGGCGACATAGCCGCGATTATCGATTTTCGGCGAGCAGGCGCTCAAAACCAAGGAAAAACAGACGATTAATGTAAGTTTTGCGTTCATGCGGCTAAATTACCCTATAAAATCGGCAAATGCAATTAACTCGCGCCGGTTCGCCGATTTCCTTTGATTTTTTTGGGTTTTTCGGTAAAACCTTAGGCTTGTTAACGATAGGGAAACCCATGGATAAAATCCGCATCATCGGCGGCACTCCGCTTCACGGCATCATCCCGATTTCCGGCGCAAAGAACGCTGCGCTGCCGCTGATGTGCGCGAGCTTGCTGACCGGCGAAACGCTGGCGCTTTCCAATATGCCGTATCTCGCCGATATCGTTACCATGGCAAATCTGCTCGCGCAGCATGGTGTGGCGCTTTCGATGCACGGCGATAAACATGCCGCCAGCAGCAACCGCACCTTGTCGCTCTGCGCGGAAAATGTGAATAATTTTACCGCGCCGTATGAACTCGTGCGCACCATGCGCGCGTCCGTGCTGGTGCTTGGCCCACTCCTCGCGCGGTTCGGAGCGGCGAAAGTATCGCTGCCCGGCGGCTGCGCGATTGGCACGCGCCCGATTGATTTACACCTTAAAGCGTTGGAGCAAATGGGCGCGCATATCGAGCTTTCCGAAGGCTATATCCACGCCCATACGCATGGCAAATTGCAAGGGGCGGATATCACGTTTGATAAAGTCTCGGTGGGCGCGACGGAAAATCTGCTGATGGCCGCAAGCCTCGCCGAAGGCGAAACGACCTTACGCAACGCCGCGCGCGAGCCGGAAGTGTGCGACCTCGCGCATTGCCTGCAGGCGATGGGCGCGCAGATCGAAGGTATCGGTACCGATACGATCCGCATCACGGGCGTCGAAACATTGCACGGCGCGAATTACGCGGTGATCGCCGACCGCATCGAAGCCGGTTCGTTTGCTGCGGCAGCGGCGATTACGGGCGGGGATGTAGAACTCGTGGGTATCAACACGGAACTCTTGCAAGCCGTCATCGAAAAATTCACTGCCGCGGGCGTAGAAATTTCGGAAACGCCGCGCGGGCTTCGCGTGCGTTCGAATGGAAAATTGCAAGGCATCGACATCATGACGCAGCCTTTCCCCGGCTTCCCCACCGACATGCAGGCGCAGATGATGGCGCTGATGACGGTGGCCGACGGCGCGTCGATGATCACCGAAAATATTTTTGAAAACCGCTATATGCACGTGCCCGAACTCACCCGCATGGGCGCGAAAATCGTGATTCATGGTTCGAGCGCGATGATACGCGGCGCTGAAGAACTCACCGGCGCCGAAGTGATGGCGACTGATTTACGTGCATCACTTTCATTGGTGATTGCAGCACTTGCAGCAAAGGGCGAAACTACGATTCACCGCGTCTATCACTTAGACCGCGGCTATGAGCGGCTGGAAGAAAAACTCTCCGCGTGCGGCGCAAATATCGAGCGTATTACGGGGCGCAAAACCGTGCCGTTTGCGATCACCGA
>Ga0206971_10119_pt1 | contig 29069 bp, 26 predicted proteins | sample Alteio_BWOrgHeat_85_FD_152917 | JGI IMG/M metagenome (GOLD analysis project Ga0206971, IMG submission 152917) | Enriched cells from forest soil in Barre Woods Harvard Forest LTER site, Petersham, Massachusetts, United States -... | ecosystem: Environmental > Terrestrial > Soil > Temperate forest >...
TTAATAATGCCGGCAATGGCGTTACCGGCCCTGCTTATGCCATGCCGGTTGAATATGCCAAAAAACAATTTGAAGTGAACTTTTTTGGTGTGATACGTGTGAGCAGCGCCGTGATCCCGAAAATGATCGAAGCTAAGCAAGGATTAGTGATCAACGTAAGCTCCTTAGCCGGTTTGTTTGGTTTACCTTACCAGGGCTTGTACAGTGCGTCCAAGTACGCTATCGAAGGTTATTCGCAAAGTTTGCGGATGGAGCTGAAGAGCACCGGCGTTAAAGTAGTGATCATCAACCCTGGTGACTTTAAAACCGACTTTACCGGCAGCCGCGAAAAAGTGCCTTTCCCGCTCAAAAATGAGCAACTTGAGAAAGAATTCAACACAGCTGTTGCCAGTATGGAAAAGGACGAAAGCGTTGGCGCCAACCCCGATGTGATCGGCAAAAAGATATGCCAGATTGTGGATTCGTCAAGCCCATCACACCGTTACCTGATCGGCGCTTTGGGACAGACCATTGCTGTTCCGCTAAAAAGGATTTTACCCGGCGGCCTTTTTGAAAAGTTGATGAACGACCATTACGGGATAAAGTAATTTTTACCTACCTAAAGACTTACGAAGTCTTGAAGACTTCGTAAGTCTGATATTCATTTCTGAAAGCAGTGCCCCGCGTTCAGATCCACCAACGGTCAAGCCGTAAAGGCTTTGCCTGGTCTCAGTACTTTCAAATATTTATAAAATGAAAAAAGCGGGCACTTTACTGTTATTATTTTTTATCCTTACAAAAGCCGGCGCACAGGCACCCGATTTCCAAATAAAGGTTTCTGAGCCGCTGGCCGTTTTCGAGTTTGTGGACTATCTTTCGGCTAACGCGCCCGACAATCCTTATAAAACTTTGTTCAATAATTCAAAGTTCAACCAGCAGAAGTATAAGGACCTGGTTGCGGCGTATGACAAGCTAAATATCGACTATAATTATGAATATACCGATTATCCTTACGGGCAAAAAATCGGCGGTTCAACGCAATCGCTATTAAAAAAATGGCTGATTAAAAGCACTTCAATCCATGATTTTAAGTTTAACGCCCTGCGGATAATACCAAACGCCGACTTATTTTCATTGGTCAATATTTTAAATGAATTTGAGCCGGTTTACCAGGAACTAATGTACCTGCCTAATAAGGGTGTGTTTGAACTGCAACTACAGGCGCTTAAAAACCTGGTCGCACGCAAAAACATCCAATCTTATTTTTTAACTGGTGAAAAGTTTTACCATTCCTCCTGGGACAATGCCATACCGTTTCAATTGGTTTTTTACCCGCTTCCCGGCACCAAACATTTTACGGCGACGGCTTTTTACGACAATGCGGTAAGTGCGCTGCCGGTGGGTTTTACCGATTACAATAAGCTGCTGAGTGTTATGCTGCACGAAACTTTTCACCTGCTATATAATGAGCAGTCGCTTGCGCTAAAACAGGATATCGAAAAATGGTTTACGTCAAACGCTTCCAAAAACAGCCGCTATGCCTTTTTGCTGATGAATGAGGCGCTGGCCACCTCGCTTGGAAACGGTTATGTATATGGAAAATTAAACGGCGCCGAAGACACAGCCACCTGGTATAACCGGAAATACACTAACCTGATGGCCAAAAAAATATACCCAATGGTAAAGGATTATGCCGAACAACAAAAGGCGATCGATAAATCATTTGTAGACAACTACATAAAAATTTATGACGATAACTTTTCAGGATGGCTTTTGGAACCGGATAATGTCATGACCGACCGGTATGTGGTTGCGGATACTTCGGAGGCGCTTAATGATGTCGACCAAAAATTCCCCTACCGCTCCATGTCGGAGTACGACAGTGCAATTTCAGCCATTACTATCGAAAAAATGAAACGTGCGCCAATAACTAAAGTTGTTGTCGTGTCAAAAAATAATGCGGCCAGCTTACAACTTATCAAACGCAGCTTTAAGGAACTGGCTGGTTGGAACCCGGACAGCGGCAACGATTTTAATTATTGTGTTTGGATAGACGAAGACAAAACATACCTTGTTGTTATCAATGCTGTGAGGCAGCCGATCGCATCGCATCTTGAAACATTAAAGCTGAATTGATACGAATTAAAACCGTTGGCCTATTTTTTTTATCAGGATATTATGTCTCAAACCGAGCTCTTTAAACATAAAGACCATTTTCCCAATGACCAACTGGCCTATCATCCCGATTTCTTCGGTCAACAGGAGAGCGCGGCACTTATGGCGGAACTCGTAAGTACCATCGAATGGAAACAGGAAACCTTAATTATTTATGGCAGGCCGGTAAAAACGCCCAGGCTGACGGCATGGTATGGCGATGAAGGCATATCCTACACTTATAGTGGCAGGCAATTTTTTGGTTTATCCTGGACGCCGGCTTTGCTTGGGATAAAAAGCCGGATTGAGCCCATTGCCCAAACAACATTTAATAGTGTTTTATTGAATTATTACCGGGATGGAAACGATTCCATGGGCTGGCACAGCGATGATGAACCCGAATTAGGTATCAACCCGATCATTGCCTCCGTCAACTTCGGGCAGGAAAGGCGCTTCGATCTTCGCAAAACAAATAACCATCAACAAAAACACAGCCTAAATTTAGCCAACGGATCATTGCTCATTATGAAGGGCGACCTACAGCATCATTGGCAGCACCAGGTAGCCAAATCGAAGAAGGCGATGCGTGCAAGGGTAAATTTAACGTTCAGGTTTGTGTTTTGAGTGTTACCGTTTTTTCCATCATCTTAACGGCTGTGCTTTTTATCTATCAATACAGGAAAGCCTGACTTTTTTAGTTGATTGTTGGCTTTTGCGAGTTTATCAGGAAACAGCACAACATTATCATATTTGTCCAACGAAGGGTCAATGCGAACCGCAGGAACTTTCTTTTCATTTATTTCGACCATTGTCTTCATAAACCAAATTTACAGTTTTTTCCGGTGTACCGCAAATGCCTGGTAATCTTTTCCAAATTCATACCATTCCCATTCATTTTGATATTCACCCATGATCTCAAAGTCGGCGGCTACAATGTCAAGATATTTGTTGATTCCCATTCGATAAAGTCTCGTTCTTGCAGTAGTGCTTCCTGTTGCATAAACCCATGCCTCAGGATAATGGTCTGCAAAAGCATATAGAGCAGAAACAACGGTTGCAAGCACTTTCAAAGTCGCCGTTGTCAGTAACTACCTCATCGTCAAGTGCGCCAGTGTCCACATTTTTGTCGCCAAATGCAAGGTTGTATAGGTTTTCAAGGTTCATTTGCTGGAATTGAACCACCTTCACAATTTTTCCCTTTCTGCCCTCACTTAGAAATTCAAAAGTCGTTAAGTTCCGGCCAGCTGTTAATTCGTATCGGTCGAGTTTCATTCACGCAAATTTCGACATGAAGATAGTATTTTCTGTTTGCCAAAGTATAAGAGATGAATGATTTAGCAGTTAATGCCAACCTCCTGAAAAAAAATTTCAAAATAAATTTGCGCAACCGATCAATTGCGTATATATTTGCAATTGATCGGTTGCGAATATATAAACATTATGAGAAGAGACGTTTTCCAGGCCATTGCCGACCCTACCCGCAGGCAGATCATTAACCTGATCGCCCATCAAACGTTAACGCCAAACGGGGTGGCCGATAGTTTTGATGTAAGCCGGCAGGCCATATCAAAACACATACAAATATTAGCCGAATGCGGCATCATCAGTATTAAACAACAGGGCCGCGAGCGGTATTGCTATGTGCAGCCCAAAAAACTGGACGAAGTAACCGACTGGCTGGCCGATTTCCGCAAATCGTGGGAAAGCAGGTTTGATAAACTGGATGACCTGCTTGCCAATATGCAAGTCAAAACCAACAACAATAGTAAATCTCAATAGTTATGAAAAACCAAACAAAAATTACTGCCGAAAAGGGTGTACAGGAACTGTTTATCCACCGCGAATTTGAAGCGCCAAGGGAATTGGTGTTCAAGGCATTTAACGATCCTGAACTGATCACGCAGTGGCTTGGCGCTTGCGATATGACGATGCGAATTGATTATTTTGACAGCCGCACCGGCGGCTCGTACCGTTTTATCCATTCAACCCCGCAGGGGCAGGAGTATGCCTTTAACGGCACCATTCACGAAGTTTTGGCGCCTGAAAGATTGATCCGCACTTTTGAATTTGAAGGTTTGCCTGAACGCGGACATGTTGTGCTGGAAACAGCGACTTTCGACGTATTGCCGGATAACCGCACCAAACTAACCATACAATCGGTGTTCCGCTCGGTCGCCGACCGCGACGGAATCGTGGCTTCAGGTATGGAATACGGCGTAAACGACTCTCACAAAAAATTGGATGAATTGCTGGAGAAAATGGTAAACCAACCTGCTTAATATTTAATACAATGGATGTACTCGTTTTTGCCACCAGCGTTGAGAAACCATGGCAGGTTAGCAGGGTTAAGCCCCTGCTAACCGCTGTACCCGCCATCAACGGCTGGAACTTTGACCTGGAGGATTGCGATAATATTTTAAGGATAGAAGCGAAAGATGTTTCGCCGAGGTATATCGAAACGCTGTTGAAAACCGCAGGGTTTGAGTGCCGGGAACTGGAGTAGCGGACGTTTTTTACTGCGGAAAGCTAAACTTCCCCATCAATACTGCCGGATTACTGCCAATATGCATCGGCTCGCCGCAGATGGCTTCGTTGCCCAGTAAGGCGAATAAGATAGCTTCCTTTGCATCGGGGTCGATCCCCAGCGCATCCGTTCTGCAAATTTTTGCCCCCGGAAATGCTTTCTTTAAATAATCGACGATATAAATATTCCTTGCGCCGCCGCCGCTGGCAAAAACGCTTAGGTTATCCGCCCTAATGTTATTCAATATAAAATCAGCGATACTTTTGGCGGTAAAGGCGCTTAGCGTGCAAACCAGGTCTTCTTTACTTATGTCCACAGCGCCTGATTGCCGCTGCGCGTTTGCGACATATTCCAGGTTAAACAATTCCGGCCCGGTGGTTTTTGGCGCTTCTTCAATAAAAAAGGGCTGAGCAAGCAAGGCGTCCAGCAACGGTTCATTTACTTTCCCGGATAAGGCGATCTTCGAATCTTCGTCATAAGATAAACCGAAATATTTCCGGCAGGCGGCGTCGATCAGGGTATTCCCCGGACCGATATCGGTACATAATATCTCCGAATCAAGGGCATCGCCCGGAAGCCATGTCAGGTTGGCGATCCCCCCGATATTAAGCAATATGCGATTCTCGCCAGCCTTACTGCCTAATATTACGTCACCATACAACGCCAATGGAGCCCCCTCGCCGCCTGCTGCAATATGTTTTTGCCGGAAATCGCTGATAGTAAGTATACCGGTTTTTACCGCCAGGTGGTCGCTGTCGCCAATTTGCAGGGTGGCATTGGGGTAGTCATCCTGCTGATGCAATCTTTTTGGGGCATGATAGATCGTTTGTCCGTGACTAGCGATAAAATCAACGCGTTCAGGATTTACACCCCATTTGTTCAGCGCCTGCAAAACCAGGTCGCCATGAAAATTGCCGATAAACGCATTGAGCAGGCAAACCTTTTCCAAATCAACCTGCCTTTTGGCGAATACAGACTGTATCTCTTGTTTAAACAGTTCTTCGTAGGGGATAGTAGTAAATTGCAGCAGCTTAAATCCGGTTTTAAAACCGCTCCCGGTAAAACTGCATAGCGCTATGTCCAGCCCATCCAGCGAGGTGCCCGACATCAGCCCGATACCGATCTTCTCCTCTTTTTGGGCAATTTGAAAAAGCTTTTGCAGATTTTGATTCATACCGCTATTACGGCATGAAGTTAGGCATTTGCCAACAGGTATAAAAACTAAGATGTGACCGCAGCGGCAACGGGCGAAGTTTTCTCCGTTTTTAAGCGTAGGCTATTCACCTCACGTTCAAAATAAAAAAGGAACAACATAATGCCCAGCGTCATAAACTGGCTGATGGCCGCATACGAATCGGACAGTGGGTCTTTATTATGCCGGTGTGTGTACATGGCCCCGATCATAATGAGCATTAAGCCCGTAGTGGCCAGCGTCCCGGTCTTTAATTTGAAATGAAGCAGCACGCCAATTGCACCCAGCGCCTCTGCCGTCATTATAAAATACAAAAACCACACTGCATACCCGGATTGCTTGAAAAACGCCATCATCTCGCCCATATTAGCTGCCTTGCCTTCAGTAGCGATCAGGAACGAGAAACCAGTCGCCAGCGATACGCCGGTTAAAGTAAGCCGGATGAGTTTGCTGATCTCAAAGTCGTCACCACTCCTGACGAACAGGAAAATACTGGTTGTCAAATATCCCAAAAGGATCCGGGCAGGGTATTTGCCCGAACTTACAATACCGCCCAAAAGCCCGCTGATGAATTGATCTTTGATACCTGCAAAATAAAATACCCAGGTAATGGCGATTAGCACGAGCACCAGCCAGATATACGCGGCTGCCAATTTGCGGGCCAGTATATCATCGGGTTTAAATATGAGGCTTAGCAAGACGCCCCCCAATAGCGAACTGCTAATGAGTATGATTTCCATTGGTTAGTTGGCTTGTATTGGGATGTGTACCGGGATCATCAGGATGGCATTTACCTTATAGGATGAGTAATAAAGCATTTTGCCGTCGGGCGATACGTATGGGCTGCCGTTAGGGCCGCCATCGTTTACCTGCGGACCGAGTTTTTGCCCCTGGGTCCAGTCGTTGCCCTTGCGATAACTAATGTAAAGGTCGCCGCCGCTTGCAAATATCAAATAGCGCTCATCGGGTGAAATATAGGGGTCGAAAATGTCGCTGTCGCCATTTAGCTTAAGCTGCCTAGGCTTTTCGTAATGGCCGCCCTGCCATTTCGCCCAGTATCCCCCCATGCCTTTATTGCCATCCCGGTTACGCGAGCAGAAGCTAACAGTCCGCTTGCTTGTAAAGCAGGGGGCATAAGCTACCACCCCGTTTACATTCACCGGCTCGTCCAGGTGATGCACTTCAGACCAGCCACCATCAGCCTGCCGGTCGACATACCACAAATGGTTATTTTTTTGCCCGGCCGGCGCGCTGGGTACTGGTCGGTTGGATACAAAGATCAGCCGGCTGCCATCGGGGCTCAAAAACGGGTCCCAATCCTTAAACTGGCCCGAAAAGGATGCTGTTTTTGGTGTTGTCCATTTACCGTTGGCCCAATGTGAGACTTGTATTTTTAAACTGTCGCACAAGTACAACGTTTTACCATCAGCCGTAAACGAGGGTGTCGATTCGTCGTTTGGCGATGTTATCCCGTCCTGCAAAAAAATCTGTGGTCGGGCGTTATTGTCGATGATCGCGGCGGTGGGCGTACTTTGCCCGAACAGCGAGAAAATGCTGCACCAGGTGATGATCACACCGTAAAGTATTTCGCGCGATAACCAGGAGATGAGTTGCATAATGTTTGTTAATAACCTCACCCTAAACCCCTCCGGAACAAATGCAAGAGGGGCGTTTGGGATCAGGAGATTTATAGTTGATTTAGTTGCTTATTACTTTTTGGTACTGAAAGCATCTTACCTTTAGCCTTTCACCTCAATTTATGTCCTTACCCGACTGCAGCGTGGCTACAAACCTGTCCATATTCGCCTTGTTTGCCGGATCGGGTGCCTGCGCCTGGGCTTTTTGCGCAAAAGGCAATGCCTTTTTGTAGTCGCCGATAGCTGAATAGGCCCTGGCCATCCCTGCATTGGTTATAAATTCGTCGGGATGTTTATCATAGTCGTATTTGAATATATCGAAGGCGTCCTTGCCGCGCTTTGCGCGGGCCAGTGTTCTGGCATAAAAGTAAAGCTCGTTTACATTGCCGTAAGGGAGCGCCTTTTTCATGGCTGCATCGCCTTCCGCAGTGCGGCCGAGGCTGTCTAAAACTGCCGCTTTAGTACTCCATGATTGGAAGCTTTGGTTGCCGCCAAAAGTTACGCTGGTAGCGGTATCGGCCCAAAGCAGCGCCTGGTCGAGGTTGGTTTTATTTTGCGCACAAAAACTGGCGGCCTGATCCCATGCCTCCCAGGTAAATCCCTTTTCGCTGCGCAATTCCCTGCGAAAAGCTTCTACCTGTGTTTTATTTACGTCCACTGAAATCTTAAATGGAATGGCCAGTTTTTCCCATTGCAATTCTACAACCGCGCTGGCGGGTTGTTCCTCAGTAAACTCATATTTCAGCCATTCAACGCTTTTGTCAAGCGCCACGGGTTTAACTTTTACGCGTAATTCATCTTCCGCAGGGTCGTAAAAAAAGCTGCCCCACGAGGTATAATTTTTTGAAAAGATAAGCGTACACTCATTCGGGTCATAAGCGACAGTGAAACCGTATTTGCCGGCAGGCAAGGGCTGGCCTTCGATCATTACATCTGTCGAAAATTCAATCCAGGTGTTCTCGTTTGCGCCGGCACGCCACGGGGCCGATTTTGAGGGACCAAAGCCCTGGTCCACATACCCAACGGGGATTAACTGCCCCCAGATATGGCCTTCGCGACCCTTTACATGCGGGCGGTTATAATGTATCGTAACTTCGGTAATGCCTATGCCTTCACTTACGGTTGCGCGGCGGTTACCCGCATCGGGCAGGGAGGTTAATTGCGCATTCGAGCTGCCGGTGAAGGCAACCAGCGTTACGACAGTAAGCACCAGTGTAAAAAATATCTTTTTCATGATTGCAAGTTTTAGTTTGTGTTGATAATTTGATTTAAAGCTGATTCATATGCTTCAAAACGACAAAACTATTCAACCCATGCCTGATAATTTTTAATGGTTTGGCTGATAATATCAACCGCTTTATTTGTCGGATCCGCAGCCATCCGTTAAATAAACCACCCTGTTTATTGAAAACACTTAGCCAAAACCAAAAACCTTTGTACTTTTAAAAATGAATTTTATCAAACGGATGCCTTTAACCACCCGGCTGCAATGGCTGGTTTGGATAGCGGTGTTTTTAATTATCTTTTTTTCGCTGATACCCGAAGAGGGCTTTAACCATGCCATTGTGTTCACGGCCATCAGCATCTCCTTTTATCTTATCGTCATCTACGGCAATATCAAATTAATCTTTCCGCGTTATTATGAGCGAGGCAATACAACTGCCTATGTTATTTTCGCAATCATATTGGTAGTAGGCGGTGGCCTTGCAAGGTGTTTTATCTGGATGACTGTGTGGAATAAGTATTTCGCGCCGACTCCGGAACCAATCACTATCGGCACCATGATAAATTTTGTGGTGGCCGGGGTTCTAACCTACCTGCTCAGCTTTGTTTTCCGTATCGCCATAGCTTATTTCACCCTAAAACAGCAATCCGAAAAAATACTGGCGCAAAAAAGTCAGGCTGAATTAAACCTGCTTAAATCGCAGGTGCAGCCGCACTTTCTTTTTAACACACTTAACAATATCTATTACGAAGCATACCGCGAAGCGCCGCGCACAGCAAAGCTGATTGAGCGCCTGTCGGACATTATGCGGTATTTTGTGGATGAAAGCCCGAAAGACGAGGTTTCGCTAACGACGGAAATACAATTCCTTGAAAATTATATTGCCTTGGAGAAAATACGCATCAGGCATGGCATCGATCTCAGCTTTATCCAGGATTTTAACAAAGAACTGCGTATTCCGCCAATGTTGCTGATGACTTTTGTAGAGAATATTTTTAAACATGGGATTGATAAATCCAGCAGCGAAAACAAGGTGGAATTGTCATTAGTGCAGCAGGACGGTTACCTGATGTTTCAAACCAAAAACAACGTCCCCAATCTTCCGGGCACCGCGGAGCACCGGGGTTTTGGCATTGAAAACCTGCGTAAGCGCTTAGCCTTTTTGTATGGAGAAAACTTTGAACTGTATACTACCGCCAATAACGCTGTTTTTACCGCTTTTTTAAAGGTGCCGGTTAGCCAATGAATTTGAGCTGTATAATAATTGACGATGAACCCAACGCTGTAAACCTGCTGGAGATATTGGTAAGACAGAATACCAAATGGCAGCTGCTGGGTAAATGTTACGATGCCGTGGAAGCGATGGCTTTTATGAAAGATCATAAGCCGGATTTCCTATTCCTCGATATTAATATGCCGCAACTCACCGGGATGGAACTGGCCGGCTTGTTGCCGAATGAAACCAAGATCGTTTTTACAACTGCATATTCTGAGTATGCCGCCGAGAGCTATACTTTTCAAACAATTGATTACCTGTTAAAACCAATTACGCTGAAACGGTTCCTGGTGGCCATGCAAAAGATTGAAAGTTATTTTAATAGTCACACCGGCAGCGAAAAAACTATTCAGCCGACGGGACAAGAATATTTCTTCGTCAAATCGGGTAAAGAGCTGAGAAAGATATTGCTTGAAGATATCCAGTATTTTGAGGGTGAAAAAGAATATGTACGCGTGGTGACGCCCGCAAGTCAATTACTCATTTACCGCCGCCTTAAGGATATTGACGAGCAGCTAACCGCGCCATTTGTGCGGGTGCATAACTCCTATATCGTCAACACCAAGCAGATCAATAAGATACAGGATAATCATATTTATGTGGGTAATAAACAGATCCCGATCAGCGAAAAGTTCAAGGACAGGTTTATGGCGGTGATACAGCAACGAATCTTTTGAACCGTCGATTTTTCACAAAATATTTATTTTTCGTGGCGTTCAACAGGGCTGCGCCTTTACGTTGATTTTTATATTTGCGCTGATGCTTATATCGCGTCGTACAACGCGATATTCGACTTTTGACTTTCGGCTCAAGACTTTCGACTTAAACTAAGGGCAGTTGCCGGTGCGGCGGGTATCTACCGCATAAATCACCTTCCAGCCGTCAGCGGTTTTCATCAACTGGAATACATCAACGCCACAATGGCTGAATTTGTCGCCCAGGTAAAATTTATAGGGCGCCCAAACACTGGCCAGGCAGCCATCTACTTTAACCACATCAAAAACAATGCGTTCGTCATAAACCTGGTTATGCGGTTTGCCAATCGCTTTTGCAAAATTGTCGCCGCTTTCATTGGTAAGTGTGGCTTTGCCATCCTTATCGTTTGACACACTTTGCAGAATCATGTCTTTTGTCAAAGTCGACTTTAACAGGGTGCTGTCGCCTTTGCGCATTGCATCGAACAGCGTGTTGATGGTTTGCTTAACGGAATCGGTTGCGGTTTGTTGGGCCAAAAGGTGGCTTGATGCGATAAGCAACGAGACGATAAACAGGATTTTTTTCATCATGGATTTCGAAATATATTAGCTCAAAATCAAAGATATCGAATTATCTATATGATCTTCTCCTGTAGAGGCGCAATATTTTGCGTCTCGAAATGAAATTACAAGGTTTTAGAATCGTACCCCTAACATCAGGTAATACACATAAATTGTTGCCCTACATCTTTTTAAAATATTCCACTAACCAGCCCAAATACCTTTCCCAGCCGTCGGCGTGTTCATAGGCAGCGGCTATCGCTTCGCCGAAACCCTCATGCCGCACCGTTAGTTTTGTACCCTTTTCAATAGGATCAATTAGGTAGGTCACTACGGTGTCACGGCGGCCAAGCACCGGAAAATCCCAGTCGTACCGTCGGGTAATGACAATTTTATTTGGCCTTTCTATGGTCAAAAATTCGCCGCTTGCCGGCAAAGCAACCCCGTCCGGCCGAACCACATCCAGCCTCCACCGGCCGCCTTCGCGCAGGTCGGCCTGCCAATTGCTAACCGTATAAACGCCGGGCTCGCCCCACCATTTTTCAACTTCCTCCGTAACGAGTGCATTAAAAACACGCTCAGGGGCAGCGGAAATATCGGCAATTGCCAGGATCATCCCCAGTTCGCGGTCGGCCACAGCTCGTAGGGCAACATTCTTTTGATTTGTCATTTTCTTATCGTTTAATTTGGGGCGTATCGGGTCGCCCTGTCCCTTCGGTCAATAATTTGCGCAGGCTTTCTTTTATATAAAAGTTCCACCCTTTTTCGCAGTCATTATAACATTCCACTTCGGGCACCAAACCAACGTGAGTCATATCGATAGCTGTTGAACTTCCGGTAGAAGAAATTTCAATTTTAATTTCCGTTCCCGTCCATTCGTGTTTATCCTTTAGCCAGGCCAGGTAGCAATCGGTAACCAGCCAGGTTATTTTTTTTCCTGGTACAGATTCGGTAATCTTCATCGTGGTAAAGGTATCGCGGAAATGGGTAATAAACACATCGCTCAGCCTTTCGGAGCTGCCTTCCAGGTTGGCTGTCCACCAATCGCATACACGGTTAATACCTTCAAATGCGGCCTCCGCTGTAATGGCGGCTTCGATGCGACCGGTGTAATTTTTTGTTTCCATTTTGATAAATTTAACTTTGGTAAAGAGTTGCAGTTGGGTTCAGACGAGGGTAAGCAAATCCTCAAACGGATCGACGCCATCACATAAAGGCTTATTTTCAACCATCATATAACGGGCGCCTTTTAGTTGAGTTGGGGTAAACCCGGCCTTTTCGTGTTTCAGCACCGAATAAACTGCCGTCACGCGCTCCACATCTGTTGTTCTGACATCGAGTACTATATAATCGCCTTCAAAATGTCGGATACCATCGCTTTTTGAGTAGAGCGTTCCCTGATAAACCCGGTCGCCGACATTTATTCTCGCCCTTATCCCGACGCCCGGCTCGCCCCTTCTTTCGGTCAAAAACTTCAGCAGACTTTCTTTTATGTAGAAATTCCAGCCTTGCTCGCAATCTTTATAACATTCTTTCCCCGGTACTAGCCCCAGGTGGGTCATTTTTATGGAGCAGCCATTTTTAATGGGATTTATTTGCCAAACAACACTGCTGCCCTCCCATTCAGTTTTATCTTTTAACAGATCGAGGTAGCTGTGTTCGCAAAACCAAACCACTTTGGCCCCTGGTATCATTTCGGTAACCCGGAATGTACCGAAAGTTTCGCCGAAGTGAACTGTAAAAACATCATTCAGCGCAGTCGAATTGCCCTCTAAATTTTGTGCCCACCAGCCGGATATGCTATTAATTCCGTCAAAAGCGTCACTTGCTAAAACCGGAACCTCAATCTTACAGCTATAGTTTTTCTTTTCCATGTCGTCAATTTTAAAATAGTACAAACAAAGATATTGTCCAAATCAACACTTTAAAACATGCATTTTAGACATATTGACGGGTTGATTTGGACATTACATTGCTTTACTTTTGCTTTATGAAACACATATCCGTATTGGTTCCCGAAGCTGAACCACAGCTGGTTTGCGTGGTGGGCTGCTATAAAGCCTTTAAAGTGGCGAACAAGATTTTGGCCGCCAAAGGCAAACCGCCGATGTTTGATGTGCAGCTGGTTGGCAATACCAAAAGCATGAGCCTGGACGAGGGGCTTTTTTCGGTAAAGATAGAAGCGACATTGGAAGAAGTAAAAAAGACCGGCCTGATCATCATCCCGGCCATGAGCTGGAATTTTGCCAAAGTTATCGAATCCAACAAGGAATTGTCAGCGTGGATCGCCGATCAGTACAAACGCGGCGCCGAAGTGGCCAGCGTTTGCACCGGCGGCTTTTTGCTGGCATCTACCGGGTTACTAAAGGGCCGCAACTGCTCCACCCATTGGCAGGCGGCGGATGACTTCCGCAAGATGTTTCCCGATGTAAACCTGGTGGTGGAAAAGATCATCACCGATGAGCATGGCATTTATACAAACGGCGGCGCCTTTTCATTTTTGCACCTGCTGCTCTACCTCATCGAAAAATATTGCGGCAGGGAGACTGCTATTTATTGCTCAAAGTTTTTCGAGGTCGATATCGACCGGCATAGCCAGTCGGTGTTTACGATGTTTACCGGGCAGAAGGACCACCAGGACGAGGAGATTAAACAAGCCCAGGCTTATATCGAAAACAATCTGGACCAAAAAATATCCATGGAAGAGCTGGCTTCCCGGATAAACATTGGCCGCCGCAATTTCGACCGGAGGTTTATTAAGGCCACCTTTAATACGCCGGTTGAGTACCTGCAACGGGTAAAGATAGAAGCCGCCAAAAAAGCATTGGAGACCAGCCGGAGAACGATCAGCGAAGTAATGTACGAGGTCGGTTATTCAGACCCAAAAGCGTTTCGTGACGTTTTTAAAAAGATCACCGGATTATCGCCGCTGGATTATCGAAACAAATACAACAAAGAGGCAGCACTGATTTAATTATACCCCGGGACGACACGAGTCGCCTGAATCAATTGCACAGTCGAGACACTGGACGGCATGATCAGCATTTTACCTTCGCCCCACCTGCGCCTTTTACCTTTTACCTTTTTCTGCCTTTCACCTCAAAATCACCCCTTCTTCTCCAAAACCAGCACCACTTTATTAAAGTCCGCCGAAGAGTTGATGATCTTTCTGAAGGTATCAAATTGTTCCATTGGGTAAAATTCGTGATGGTATTGCTCCACGATGTGGACTGACAATAAATTCCCTTTGATCTCGTAGCTGCAAACAAAGCCCATTGTTTGTTCGCCGTTATCGGTATAAGTCTGGCTGATCTTCAGGTCGTTGGGGTTACTGATGGTATAGCCGTCGGGTATCACAAAATCAATCTTTCGCTCTTCAATATGCCCAAATTCAAAATCAACGGGTTCCTGCCGCGGCTTTTCCTGGTACATTTCAACCTGCGGGCCAATGGCCATGCCTATCTTTAACAGCAATTTGTTGCCGGCGCGTTCTATCAGTTCTCCTGATTTTGTTTTAGTATGGAGGATCAGCGGTTTGTTAAGGGTCTCATCTTCGAAACCCGGGTTGAGCACTTCCGAGAACAATATATTTTCTGAATTGGCAAACGCCTTGGTCAATTCCTTAATTATATTCTTTTTTTGTTCATCGTTCGAGTAGTTGAAGGCATCGCGATAATTTACCGAGGCATAACCCTGGAAGATCTGTTTTTCGTCAATGCTTAACGAATCAAGGTCGGGGCTTAGCTCCAGCCGAGCCTCTAAATTCTGAACAGTTTGGTCATAAGGCTCCATCGACACAGGCTTTACCTCGGCAACGGCCGTAGTCACGTTACCCAGCGACATTTTTTTGCAGAACAAACCGTTGGTTGAGCCCCAGGACGGGAATATCCAGGGATAGCGGTAATCGGGCCGGGTTGGCGCAAGGAATTTGTTTTCGGTGGGGAAATAAAAGATGGGGTACTCACAGTTATTCCAGTCTTCAAACTGCCTGTCGACAGCAAACTTTTCGCGGTTGCCTGATAATACGTATTGGTAATTTATACCCAGGTTTTGAAAAATGGCGGTGTATAAACGCATGGTGCCGATTGTCCCGCCAATTTTATCATGAAGCACCGTAGTCAGCGTATTGCCTTCCGCGCTGTTCAGGTCCTCGTTGTATGAGAAACTTTTCTTGATGAAATCCTCCACGGCTGTGATCTTTGCCACTTCGCCGGTTAGTTTGTCCCATCCGTTTGCGGTAACCAGGTCCGATGCAGCCTTGTACTCCTTGTCCGAATAATCGGTGTAAATGCTATACACCCTTTTGGCCAGCTCGTTCCAGGTAAACATGCGCTCGGTACTGCTGCCAGACGTGTTGTAGGACAATTTGTACTCTATACGATATACATTAGCATCGAAATAGGCGTACTTTTCCTCGTCAAGGCCAGGCGTGTTTTTAACGATGCACTGCGCAACACGTTTGTTGTTAATCACCGTATCCGAAGCTGAAACGTTAAAATTATAGGATTTGACTTCGAATTTCAAACGCGGCGGCCCGATCACCTGCAAGGTAGTAGCCAATACAGGTATACGCTCCTGCACTATTTCGCGGCCAAAATAGGTGGTAGACTTTTTGAAGGTATAAAAATATTCTACCTCGCAGCCTTTTTCAAGGCCGTTCAAAGCAAATATCTTATACGTATTGCCGTCTTCTTCCTTAATATCCTTGATATCATTTTTGTCCAGTTCGATGACTTTGCCATCGGTAAGTATGCTGCGGGCTTTTACATCCACAATGTCCGAATTCTCGCTCAGGCCAAGGTATATCTTATTGAAGCCTTCAATGCCGCGGTCGTCGTTAATGTGGACGATTTTGTGGATAGTATAGTATTCATCGATCTCATCTTTTGAGGCGTCAACGAATTCTATTCGCCTGGTATCCGAAATTACGACGGCTGCCTCTTTGCTGTATTTGCTGTCGATGGTGTGAATGGCCGGTTTATCGGTCCATGTCTCTTTTTCAATATTTGTCGTTTGCGCAAACAATTGTTGCGCAGATGCCAGGCCTATTAGCAGGAAAAGCGTCTTCTTATTCATTTATGTTTAAATTTTTGAAAGGCTTAAAGTCTCTTTATATAGGGGGAAAAGGTTTTGCAGTACCTGGTTCCAGGCAGCAAACTGGTCGCTCGTAAGCATCAGGTGGTCGTTATCAAACTGCTGCGTCAGGCTAACCCAATTGCCTTTTTGTTCATATTGCAGATCGAATCCAAACACAGCGTTATGATAGGTTTTGCCCGGCGGTAAATAGGTTAGCTTATAGCCGTCAGGCACCTTCAGCATGGTAACGTATTTTCTTTTAAAAATAAAGTTATATTCAATGGGAATCTTTCTTTCAGGATAATCTATCCGCTCACCCTCAAAAAACCTGAAGAGGTTAAGGTTGAGGTAGTAGTCGTTACCGATGTTTTTGGCATAATCGGGCAAGCTAAAATCGCCCGAAAGGATGATCTCATTATTGGGCTGCTTTTTGTCGATATAAAAAGTGTCGAGGTGAAATTTGTTGGTGCCGCGCACAAACTCGTCCTTCATATCATCGATCATGTTTTTCTTATCCCAGTACATCAGCTTGCCATAAATGTCGCTGGCAAAATAGCCGGTCAGCGTCTTTTTTATTTTTCCTTTCAACCCATCGGGCGTAATCTCCAGCCAGGTGGTATCATTTACGGTGTTGCGGTCTTTTTCAATCACAGGCACTTTTAATATTTTGTATTCCTTCTCATTGATCGAGATCATGGCCTCCTTGTCCTGTGTCATTGAAGATGGCATACCGAAAACGCAGGTTGGATCGGTGCCGTCCAGGAAAATATACTTGCCGTTGAGCAGTATGGTGCAGATCATGTGGTTGCTCACCAACGGCAAAGGCGTCTGGCTGAATTTGTAGGGCATATCGCGCGTACCTATCCAGGTAAAGTAAGCCTGTACGCCAGCATAATTAAGCATCTCCGTAAGGATGCTGGCCATATCCTTGCAATCGCCAAAGCGCCGGCTGCATACCAGCCCGGCATCGCGCGGCACAAAGCCGCCCATGCCGTCTTCAAAAGCCACGTATTTGATGTTCCCTTGTACCCAGGAGTAAATGCTCCGGGCTTTGCTCTCCAGCGAGGGCGCTTTCGCCGTCAGGGAGTCAACAATATGCTTAAGTTCGGGCGTTATCTGCGTATTTATCGATTTGATATAGCCATAGCTCAACCGGTACAAGTCATCGGCATTTGAAAGGAAGGGGATGGTATTTCCCTTGTCGTCCTTATAGTTTTCGATATAAAAAATTACGTGCGGCGAATACCAGGCAAATCCCGGGGCATCGCGGTATGATTTATCCCGCGGGCAGTTTTTGTATTGAAATGTATAGATAAGATCGCGGTGTTTCTTCTCTACGCTTACCGTGATCTTGCTGGTATCGAGGCCCATCAGCTGGTATTTTATCGAGATATCTTTCGATACCGTCAACTTGAGTTCACTGTTGATCGCAGGCACGTTGGCCGAAAAGTAAAAGGGCGATAACAGGTGAGGTTCCTTGTTTACCCAGGATACGTGCAGGTTGCCTATGGCGCCCGGCTCGACAGCCGGAAAGTTAAAGGTGGTTTGCTTTACATCGTCATAAAAAACAAAGCTTTCCTTATCGATGCTGGTTTTAAACTCGCTCACTTTTAGTTTTTTATCATCGGGTGTGCGGGTATAGGCGTCGTAAGTGATCAGTTGCTGAAAATCGCTGTGCGAAAAACCATATTGCCCCGAGTACGTATTCGCTGTGCCCAGCACATATTCAATCTGCTGCGTTTCCTCGCTCTCTACATAAGGCTGGTTATCTTTCATGCTGATATTATATTCGTACACATAGTTCAGCATCACCGCTTTTTCATTAGGAAACTCCTTGCGTATGGAATCCAGGTTTTGGGCCGAGGCGATATTAAAAGTAAGGAACAGGCACGGCATTATCCCAGCCCACAAGCAACACACTCTATTCATTTTTCACCGAAATAAGTTTACCGTAATTATAAATCATTGTTTTGATAAGTTTGCCGTTTTGATCGTAATATTTAACCGGGCCGTTTTTAACGTCATTCTCAATGCTTATTTCTCTTTTCAAGATGCCCGTCTCATAAAACTCCTTACAAATACCCTCCGCATTGTCCATTAAATAATGGTATTCGGATTTTGGCTTGCCATTAGCATAGTATTCCATACTCAGGCCCTGGTAGTCGCCGAATGCAGAGGTATCTGCCGTCCTAACCTGGCCATTGGTATAATATTGAACATCGCGCCCGTTTACATTGCCATCGCTGAATGTGGTCTCCCGCGATAGTTTTCCATTAGGAAAGTAAGCTTTCAATGCCCCGTTAACGTAAGCCAGCGGAATGTCGGCCACCAGCTTGCCGTCCTTTCCCAAATAAGAATATGCTTTTGCATAACCGTCTTCAAAAGTTAGCTGGTACATCAGGGTTCCGTCAGGGTCAAACTTTTTTGCCGCGCCGTTCAGGTCATCCTCCTTATATTCGGCGACATAATCTCTTCCGCCGCCCGGCAAGTAAAAGACTTTTTCGCCGTCAACCTGGTCGTTTTTATAGGGCACGGTTTCTGACAAGCTGCCGTCTTCATCGTAAAATTTCCAAGCGCCAATGTGATTGCCTCGCTGGTAACGGCCCTCGGCATACTTTTGGCCCCCGTGGAAATAACTTACATAGGTGCTATCGAGGAAACCCTTGTTGAAAAAAGAAATGCTCTCGGGACTCCCGTCAAAATAGAAAGTTTTGTAGGGGCCGTTAAAATCACCGTTCACGTAACTCGCTTCCGTCATCTTTTGCTTGTCCGGGTAATACAGAACGTATTTACCTGATCCTTTAGGAAACGAATCAATCGCCATAATATTTCCCGCATCGTCATATTGCGTTAATTTATCCAACCATCCCCTGTCATATTTCTCCTCAAGCATTTTCTGACCTTTGGGATTATATTGTTCTTTAAACCCATGCAGGTCGCCGTCAAGGTAAAATTGTTTGGAGGTAAGTCTCCCCTTTTCATCATAAAATGACCATTCGCCTGCCTTGTCGCCTGCCTGTACCCACCCCTCTGTTTCGGTTTTGCCGTTTGCGTAATAGCTGGTGTAGTAGCCGTCCTGTTTACCGTCGGTCATATTTACTTCAATCTTTTTATTGCCATTAGGATAATACCTGGTCGAGGGACCATTTAGTTCGCTATCGTTATAGGTATTAAGCTCTTCAATTTTCCCGGATGGATAAAACAAAGTGTCGGGGCCAAACAAATCGCCTTTTTTATTGAAAAAGGTATGCGACCTTTTTACCCCTGCGAACGAATACGCTATAAGGCTGGTAGAGGTATCAACCATTGCTGATGTGCCCAACTGTGCACCGCCATGGTCAAAATAGGTGACAGATTTAATGGCCCCTGCGTCATAGATATACTTCGAAAATAGCTTTCCGTCCTTATAATAATAATCCGCTTCGCCTTCGTTTTTTCCTTTTTTTACGGCATAAGTACAGGATAGCTGCCCGTTATCAAAATATTCCTGGTGAAGGCCGTCTTCTTTGTCGTTAACGTAATTGCGGGTCTCCCTTAGCTTGCCATTCTCAAAATAATACTTCCATTCGCCGTTGCCTTTATCGTTGCTTTGCAGCCCTTCGGTTGATAAGCCACCGTTTTCAAAATAGTCCTTGTAAACGCCCTCGCTTTTACCGTTGCTGTATTCATCAATTTCTTTAATCATACCGTTCCGGTAATATTCACGCCATTCTCCGTTCTGCGCACCGGCAATATAATTGCCTGTTGACGATAAATTCCTGTTCGAATGGTACTCCTTTGCATCGCCATCTTTCTTTCCTTGCTTATAATTACTTACCGACTTTATGTTGCCGGCATAATAGTAAACGGTTACCAAACCGTCCAGTTTATCGGCAACACAGTTTTCCACGGATGAGGGATTGCCGTTCTCGTAATAATATTCCTGCACGCCCTCGAGCTTGCCCGCTTTGTAATGCTGGCGCGTTTTTAGTTTGCCGGAGTTAAAGTAGAAAACCCACTCCCCTTCCCTTTGCCCGGTTGTGTTATAGTCGCCATATCCGTGCAGGTTACCTGCCGGGTAAAAAATAAGCCAATGCCCTGTCAGCGTTTTGCCGTTAACCAGCAAGCCCTTGCCGGCCAGGTTGCCATCTTCAAAAAGATACATATCCTTCACGGTGTCCCTTCTCTTGTAGTAAAGTTCCCTGGTGGCGCGTAACCGGTTGAAATATTCGGCAGCCGCGTTAACGAAAGTCTGCATCGGTTTTTTATTCTTTTTTATAAAATCCTGCACCACCGGGACATTCACATTTGAAAAAATGTGGTAAACAAAAAGCTCAAATTGACTATTGCTGCTATACACCTGCCGGTAATAGGGCAGGTAATATTGAATCCAGAAATCGTCATTAGTATCGCTATATTCCAATTTTTCAAACACAGCCTGTATCTGCCTTGCCATTGGGTCTTGCAGTGAGACAACAGATTTATAGGCAGGATCAAGCGCAATTTTTGACAGGACGATATCCTCAACCGCCTGGTAGTTTACATCGGGGCTGATGGTTCGTTTGTTTTTTAAGTCCATCACTTCGTCAGTCGCCCGTGATATCGCATTCAAATACTGGATAGATTTTGACCAATATTTGCCCTCCGGCGACATCAGTAAATAACCCGTAAAACTTAGGTATGCCGGTATGATCTTGCCCTGGTTTAACGCTGCGAGCCCCAGTTGGTAGTGGGCGCTGTAAACATAGGGATCGATCATCAGCGCCTTTTTGAACCAGGTTTCGGCTTCGGCCCAGCGTTTTTCAGCCATAAAAGCAACCCCTTTGTTAAAATATAACAACGCATATGCAGGATATTTGGCAATGGCCTGGTCAAATACCTGCCGGGCTTTATCGTATTGTTTCGATTCCTGCAGCGAGTTACCCATGGTATTGTAAAGATCGGGCTCCCATTCCCGTTGTTCCTTCAGCGCCAGGCCTTCAGTACAGTATTTCACGGCTTCACTATATTGGCTGTCGGCTTCGCAGCTAAGGGCTTTAATGTAGAGCGACCAAACATAATTCGTATCGCTGCGATTGACCTTATTGAGTTCGAGGGCCTGCTTATATTTACCCGAATCATAAAGCGCGGAGCATTGTTTGATTAACTCGCCTGAATTTACCAGCTCTTTTTTTTGTGCGGACGAAAGTTTAGGATACAACACCACCAACAGCAGCAGCAGTTTCAAATATTTCATTTACCCGGGTTCAATAGTATTATTAGCGGTGAATATAATTTTTTTATCAATAAAATGCTACATCGAAAGTGCTAAGTAAACACAAGGGTTTGACTTTAGCCTCAAGATTTAGGCTAAGCATCAGCAAGTTCAATCCAAACCGGGCCATGATCGCTTGACTTTTCCCAGCCCCGCACATTCCGGTCTACTCCGCCTGCCTTAAGGCGGGGAAGCAGGTTTGGGCTCAGCAGAAAATGGTCTATGCGCAATCCCGCGTTACGCCCGTAAGCATCGCGAAAAAAGTCCCAGTAAGTATAGATGATCTCCTCGGGGTGCAGCTTGCGGATTGCGTCCGTCCACCCCTGGTCGATCAGCTTTTGAAATGCGGCCCGGGTTTCGGGGCGAAACAGTGCGTCGTTTACCCAGCGCTCTGCTTTATAGGCATCCAGTTCGGTCGGTATCGCGTTATAGTCGCCGGTGAGCACTGTCGGCGTACCCGACGCCAGCAGTTCGGCTGCATGCAGCGCAAGGCGGTCAAACCATTTCAGCTTATAGTCAAACTTAGGGCCGGGTGCGGGGTTGCCGTTGGGCAGGTACATGCAGCCAATGGTAATGTTATTCACTTCGGCTTCAATATAACGGCTATGCTCGTCTTCCGGGTCGCCGGGCAGTACACGTCTTATTTCTTTAATATCGCCGACCCTTGAAAGGATGGCCACGCCGTTCCAGCTTTTCTGGCCATGCCATATCGCCTGGTAGCCGGCTTCGTTTATCGCCGCTTCCGGAAAGTTTTCCTGCACAGCCTTCAGCTCCTGCAGGCAAACCACGTCGGGTTGGGTTTCGGCAAGCCAGCGCTGCAAAATGTGCATGCGCGCATTAATACTGTTTACGTTATAAGTTGCTATTCTCATGTCCTGGTGGGTTGGATGACCAAATATAATGGGAAAAGCAGGATGATAGTTAATTTAATGAGCTCAAAATAGCGCGTCTGCCTCAAAAAACCTTATCCAGATAAACCGGGTTGCCATCTTTATCAAACCCTTGTATTACTACCCGGTACCGTTTTGCTTTACCGTTTGCGTAAAACTGTAGCTTCGCATTTCCATGCTCATCGGTTTGCAAATCATGCGACCAAAACAGGGTAGTGCGGAAACCAGGGCCGGGTTTTTGGCCCTTGCCGGCATTGACGCCGGGCGAAAACTCGCGTGGAACGCTGTAACCGTTAAAAGTGTATTGATCTAATAGATCTGTCTTGACGTTATAACTGTAATAAGTATTTCGGTAATCGCCGGCATTTTTTGTGTAGATCATTATAGCTCCTATAAAACCACCCTGCAGCGGCGCGAACCAAACCGGCGGCGGCACAAAGCGTACCAGGGCCACGTCGGTCATATTCACACGTTCAACATCGGTTTCATCGGTACGCACCTCATCGATATAAAAGTAAGGTTTATCGCCGATCGGGGTTGGTGGCGGGGTAGAATTTGGTGGGGCGACCGGCCCCGCCATCCGTTCGTTTTGGCCGTTATACAGCCAAATCATACCGCCTGTGCCCTGAGGTATAGCGGTCAGGCCCGGAAATCTGCCGACTATATAATTTAACACGCTTTGTGTGGGCGGGGTGCCTGCGTCAACAACATCGAGGGTTTGCGCATTGTCTGAATCATAATTTTTCACATGGGCCTTCAAAAGTTTTTCCACCGGGGTGGTTTTAGTTTGTTTAATATCCACGCGCTTAAGCATAATGCCGTTTGCCATCGCCATCGATTCCGTTCCAGAAGCTACGCTATCCACAAAAGCAACATTTATTCCGGCATCCAGTATCGCGGGGGCATTAAGCCCGGCCGGTAAGATGCTCACCGTGTCGATATTTTCATTAAAGAACGTAACCTCAACATTTTGTTTCCGGTTTTTTAAGTTGACCGCCTCGTAAAACACCTCTGCATCGCCGGGCGTGTTAATGTTATCCAGTCTAAATATACCTGTACTGTCCGGCGCTACATAAGCCATCACCTTGCCCGAGTCGGCCGAGGCGATCATCATTTTGAGCTTAAGATTTTGCCGGGGCTCATATTTTTCAATCTTTCCGGCAATAAACTGCGATTGCTCTACCGCATATTTCAGGGCAGGGGTTTTGCCGTTGAGCACCTTGTCCCAATTATAATTCCGCGCGCTGCTTGTGAGCATCACCAGGTCGAGTTGTTGCCGGAGCGAATCGCTGTTGTTTTGAAAATAATAACCTGGGTTATGCAGGGACGCGCTCAGCCCGGGACCCAATAAAAAGGACGAACTGATATTTTCGGGTGCAGCCGGGCCCATATCAGCATCGGTTACGGCTACTGAAAAATTTCCCTGTACGGGCATACCGGCATTATCGGCCAGGCTAAGCCTGAACGTATTTTGCGCGCCGGGCCGGTAAGAAATGCTATCGGCTTTCAAGGCAATAACGGGCATATCGCTGTGCGCTATAAAAACCGATCTTTCGGCCATCAGGCGGCCGCTTTCGTCAAAGGCGCCCAGGTGCAGTATCCCGTTTGAAAAATTGCTCTTTTTGAAGACGAAAACGTTTATGCCGCGGCTCAGCTGCAAGGGGTAAGCAATGGCCAGGCCATCGTCCTGCACGGCTTCAACCAGGATGGGTTGGTCGGCCCGCTGCTGCCCGGCATTGCTGACCAGCAGGTCAATCTCCGTAGCAGGCGCGGGATTGACGCGAAAACTAAGGCCGGCCCGCTCAACTTTTGGCAAGGGGATAGCTTGTACGCCACTGCCGGGGAAATGTACCTGTGCCACATAAGCCGCATTGGCATCGGCTTCCAGGTTAAAACTACCCATGCCATCGTGTTCCGTATTTATTTTGGCGACCGGTTTTTTCTGATTATCCAGTATGTCGCCATAAACGTTTACCGGCTCGCCATTGCCGTCAACTGCCTTAAAGGCGATATTATTGATCAGCCCGTCGATCAGTTTGCCGCCCTCCGGGAAAAAATCAATGTGATACTGCTGCGACTTAACGGTTGTAAGTTGTGACCGGTCAAGGGACTGGTGAGAATTTTGAATATAAATGTTTTGCCCAAAAATTGCGCTCTTGTCGAAGTTCAGCATCCAGGCGGTAAATACCTGCAGCATGTACCAGCCGCTCTGCAGCGAGTCGGGCAGGTCGATATTGCCATACGCGGCACTGTTTTTTAGCGGCAGTTTATCCTGCCTCATCAGCTTTCCGTCTGCGTTGGATAAACGCACATAAGCTACCTTGCTGAGCTGCGAGGGCTTGCCATAAGCCATGGTGTACGCCTTGTACCAAATGGTTTGACCGGTTAGGTAGACGTTTTGGCTCGCCTGCACAAATGCTTTTTCATGCGGGTAGTTTTTAAATTGCGCCGCAAACGCCGCCGAAAATTTTTGCTGTACCGAAGCCAGCCCTGTTTGTTCGCCTTGACCAAGCGAAACGAAAGGCAACAGGATGCAATAAAAGAAGGCAATGCAGGCCGTTGATTTTTTCATTTGTTATAAATAACGGTTTATAAATCGTACCTGAGCCGGATAATTGGTTTATCAATGCAAGTTAGTGTTAATTTTTTGTTTAATAACTATTTATAAGTTTTAGCCAAAAAGAAAAATGCCCCGAAGCTTTCGCCCGGGGCAACAGAAGTGGTCCAGGTAATAGTTTTCTTTAGTTAAAATCCAGGTCGCCTACATATACGGTACGCTGTGAATCTTTTTTCATCTGCAGTACAATCAGTTCCTTCTTTTCCTGCGGTGTGCCGTAATGGGTATACAATTCGGCCATGATGGTGGTTGGGCCGGCGATGGTGGCCTGCCGGTCGCCAAAGTAGTCGATCTCCACCTTGTAGGTTCCTTTGATGGCATTTTTCAGCAGGAACTGCTCCGGCCCGAAGCCTTGTGTCATATCGTGCGATATGCGGCCGCCAATTTCGGTACGGTTATGCGAGTAATAGCATTTTTCGCCGTTGGGGTCAGTTACCCAAAGGTCGATATCGGTATTATTCATGTTCCAGTTCATTACAATGCGTATATCAACCGGCATCGGCTCAATAATCGTTTTGGAAATTTTGGAAAGATCGAGCTTGCCTTTATTCATCGCAATGATGCGGTTGATCTCCGGCAAAAAGACTTCCTGAATGCCATTGTACAAACCATCGGCATCAGGCGAGTAGCTCCGTGTCATGGCCTCGTACAATACGTCCAGCGCCTTTTGGTGTTCGCCGGCATCTTCCAGGGCCAGGCCATAATCGCGGAAGCTTTGGGGGTCGAGCGGGCGCAGTTCGGTAACTTTTTTAAAGGCATAAACCTCGTCTTCATAATCACCCAGCTGTTTTAGCTTGTAACCCATCATTTTGTACAGCTCATAGCTGCCCAGGTCAAGTTCGGCCAGGTTGCTCAGGATGCGCAGGCCCAGGTCCTTGGCGCCCATTTTGATAAAGTAGCCGGCGACAGTATAGTAATAAACGGGGTTGCCGGTGTATTGGGGCCGCAAACCGAGGTAAATTTGGTAGCGAAGGGCTTTATCGGCGTTTCCGATGGTTTTTAAATAATCGGTTTCTGCTTCATGAAAAGCAATGTCAATGGCGCCGTCTTTTGCCGGTCGGTCAACGTTAGCAGGGGGAGTTGCCTCTGCGGCACTGTCTGAGTCGTCATTATTGGCAGTGGTGGTCGCAGCGTTCACTTTGCCTTTTTTTGTCGTGATAACGAGGACGCCGTTTGATGCCTTCGAGCCATATATGGCGGACGCAACCCCACCCTTCAGTACGGTGATGTCCTGAATATCTTCCGGGTTAATGGCGTTCAGGTAGGAATTATCATCTATCGGCATACCATCCACTACTAAAAGGGCCTGGTTGTTGCCCGTAACAGACCGGTTACCGCGAATTAGGATCCGGGTGGATGGGTTAACGCCATTGTTGGTAGTATTAATGGCCAAACCAGAAACCTTGCCCTCGAGCGCCGTACCGGCGTCGGTTGCTTTGGATTCCGTAAGCAGTTTATTATCAACTGTAGCGGTTGCATAACCCAATTGCCTGGCCTGTGTTTTTATACCCAAAGCACCGGTAACGACTACTTCGCCCAATTGCTGGGTTTGGTTAAGCGAATTGGCAGCAGTCTTGTCCGCATTTTGAGTAACCACGGCCGCATCTGCTACCGGTCGGAGCTGAATATTAGATGACGCTCCCGGTGCGCCGGCAGCTACTACCGTAACACCACCTGCCTGTCCCTCCAATAATTGTACGGTAGAAGTAGCAGGTGTATCCTTTGCGTCGACGGTTGCAACGTCCGCAGCGACGTCCTTTCTACGCTGAGCGGTATAGCCGGTCACCACCACCTCGTTTAGTGTAGCGCCGGAGGGCTCAATTGATACCCTTATATTGGCGCGCCGCCCGATAGTGACTTCCTTTGTCACATAACCAATATAGGATACCACAAAAACAGCTCCCCGGCCGGCGCTAAGCTGAAAACGTCCGTCAGCGTTTGTCACAGCGCCTGTATTGGTGCCCTTAATTCGCACGGTGCAACCAACTATCGGCAGTCCGTCGTCGCTGCCCACAATGGCGCCTGTTATCAGTGTTTGACCGGTTACCGGTACGATATTGCCGCTTGTCCGGACAGGGCGATTGGCGGCAGCCGTTTCAACAGGTTCTTTTACAGGCTTATGATCCGTGTGCAGCCAGTCGTGCAGGGCCGTAGCCATCTCCTCCGATTTCGTCAAATTTTCCCGTTTCGCCGGGGGATTATCCGTCTCACGCTGCTTCATGATGGCATTATATTGGTCACGAAGTTCATCGGGTGGTTCTATCCCGTAGTTGATATAATCATTCACACTTTCCAGTACGATCAGCGAAGTATTCCGTGTAATGATGCTAAACCTTTTACCGAGCGACTCGATGTCCTGCCGGTTGGCATCGTAATTTATGTCCAGCTCGCTGATCTTTTTCTGCGCCCAAAGTTTGGCCACATTTACATTTTCAACCGAATTCTGGCCCAGATCAAGCGTTACTGTTTTCTCCAAACTCACCTTGTTACCATAGCCGAACTGCAGCGTGATAGTTTGATTAGGATTGCGGGTAATACCCGCTATTGAAAATGTACGCCCCACAGTCACGGGCAACGAAGGATAGTTTTCCTCTAGGGCGTCGCCTTTTATACCCAAAAAACGCAGCGGCTGGCTGGTAAGGCCGGCCAGGGCTTTTTCGTTATTGTCTGTAGCCAGGTCAATCAGTTCACCACCGGTTTTGAGGGCGATAAACTTAAGGTTGCTGTAATCGGCCAGGGATGATGAATTGATGCAATAAACCTGCCGTCCGTTAAACATGAGCTGTTTATCGCCAAGAGTTTGGTGGCCGTCGCTCATCAGCAAAAATTCATCCGAGGTATAATTTGCAAGGTTGAGGCATCCGAAATTGGTTGCGCCATCATAAGTAACCCCCGCCAGATCATGCTTCAGCTGATGCCAGTCGCCCCCGGTTAGTGTATATTTTTTGGTACTGATGACGGCATTGCTGAAAAGCACCAGGGTTATCTCCGCATTGTTTACTTTCTTAAAATAAGCACTCAGTAATGCATACTCTTTGGCGGTATCACGGGCCGCGCCGCTTAACGAGGCGTCCCATAATAAACCTATCGAGTGCGGCAAAAGCTTATCTTTCACCTGCGGCTGCAAAATGGTATTGACAAAATAATAATCCTTGTTGCCTTGCTCCTGCAGCATCACTTCGCTGGCATCGTTCGGTTTGGGAATGATAAACGACAGCGAGTGCCCGGGCACATAGTTATCCCGGTTAATGGTTGCCGAATACGTATTTTGACGATGGTCAAACCGCAAGTTATCGGGGTTTGAACCATCGGAAACCGGCGCACTACCTGGGAAATGACTTTCTACAATTCTACGTCCCGGATTTTAGAAGGCACCTTAATTTTTCCGCTCAACCATCGGAAACCGGCGCGGCTTCGCTTTGGATGACGGATGCGGTGAGGGAAAACTTCTGTACAGTATCCTTTAAATTGAGGGGCAGGTTAAATTTAAGATCGCCGTTTTCCGCAAGTGGTATCTCCTCTTCATAGCCGATGATGACGGTGCGTGTGCCGTGCGGGTTGATGGGATAGATACGCGTGCGGAAGGCATTGCCGTCCACCTTTTCCAGTAAGCCCGGGTCCACGCGCCGGCGTTCCACTGCTTCAAATACCACGGTTCCTTTGCCGCGGTCCACGGGGACAGCTTCGCGCATGTGGCCATTGATGTCGAGCGCGTAACGGCTTATGCTTACGCCGTCCTTGAGCGGAAAAATTAAGGTGCCTTCTAAAATCCGGGACGTAGAATTGTAGAAAGTCATTTCCCAGGTAGTGCGGCTGATATTACCGTAAATGGCAACATCAATTTTTAATTGCTGCAGGCTTACACCGTTATTGCTTTTACCGTCGACGGTAAGCTGCGGGGTCTGGGCGCGGGCAAATGATATTTGCAGGATAAGCAATATTATTGCCGCTAATGTGCGTTGGTTCGATCGTTTCATGGCTGCTTAGTTTCCCTATTGATGCGGGGAACC
>Ga0206971_10120_pt1 | contig 29065 bp, 25 predicted proteins | sample Alteio_BWOrgHeat_85_FD_152917 | JGI IMG/M metagenome (GOLD analysis project Ga0206971, IMG submission 152917) | Enriched cells from forest soil in Barre Woods Harvard Forest LTER site, Petersham, Massachusetts, United States -... | ecosystem: Environmental > Terrestrial > Soil > Temperate forest >...
TGGCAGGACGTGATAGATATTTTGAATGCCGGTATCAACGTGATCAGCGCGGTAAATATCCAGCACATCGAAAGCCTGAACGAGGAAGTGGTGGGCATAACCGGTACAGCTATCAATGAGCGTATCCCCGACAAAGTTTTGCAAATGGCCGATGAAGTGGTAAATATCGACCTTACCGCCGATGAACTCGTTACAAGGCTGAAAGAGGGCAAAATATATGATATGGCCAAAGTGCCAACCGCATTGGGAAACTTTTTTCAAACTGAAAGGATATTGCAGTTAAGGGAGCTTGCCCTGCGCGAAGTGGCCAACCAGGTGGAGCGTAAGATATACACCGAAGTGCCCAAAAGTATTAAAATGCGGGACGAGATATTCCTGGCTTGTATCAGCACCAACGATGAATCGGCAAAGGTGATCATTCGTAAAGCGGCGCGGCTGGCTGCCTACTATCATTCAAAATGGTATGTGCTTTATGTGCAAACTTCGAATGAAAGCAGCGACAAGATCAACCTGGCGTCGCAGCGGCACCTTATCAATAACATGAAACTGGCTACCCAACTGGGCGGCGAGGTTTTAAAGATAAAAAGCAATAATATTGCGCGAACAATTTGGGAAACTGCGGAGAAATATGAAGTAACCACCATCTGCCTTGGAAAACCGCACTTTAAGTTTTACCAGCTGGTGATGAAAACCGCTGTATTTACACAGCTGCTAAATAAAATGTCGAAAACGCATATCGATCTTGTAATACTGTCATGACCATAAAAAATAAACTCCGCATTGGGATAAGTTTTCTGTTTTTGCTGGCGCTGGTTTGCTGCGGCTTATCCATATACTTCGTCAACCGGCTTTCGGGCGACGAAAAAAATATTCTGAAGGATAACTATTCATCGGTACGCTATACCAAAAATATCTGCACGGCGATTGATGCCAACCCGGGTCCGCTAAACAGCAGCCAGATCAAGGTGATTGAACAAAACCTGTCGGGAGAAGAGCATGATATTACCGAGCGCGGTGAAGCGGAACTTACCGTAATGCTGCGCCTGAAATTTGAGGCGCTTAAAAGAGTTACGGGACCATCTGCCCAAGCCGATTCGTTACATGCTGATGTAAGGAAGCTGTCTTATGGCATTATGCAGCTAAATATGACAGCTATCGAGCATAAATATGCTGCCGCGATTGCAACGGGTAATCACGCGACGGTGTTAATGGCTTTTGTGGGATCGTTTTTGTTCCTGGTGGCGTTTAGCTTTGTCATCAACTTCCCGGGTTATATCGCTAACCCAATAAAGGAGCTTACACAAAGCATTAAAGAGGTGGCTAACCGGAATTACCAAAAGCAACTCGACTTTAAATCGAATGATGAGTTTGGCGAACTGGGCGCAGCGTTTAATTTGATGACTACCAGGCTGAATGAGTACGAGAGCAGCAACCTGGCGAGTATTTTATTTGAAAAGGAGCGGATTGAGACAATTATTAACTCCATGCACGATGCTATTGTTGGTTTGGACGAAAAATCATTCATCATATTTGCCAACCAGGTAGCCTGCACATTAATCGGTTTGCCTAAAGAAGCATTAACCGGCAGGTACGCACCCGATATCGCCCTGGAAAATGATCTTTTGCGCAACCTGCTGGTGAACGACCATAATAAAATGAAGATATATGCCGATAACCGCGAAAGCTATTTTACCAAGGAAGTTTGGCCGGTGATCAGCAAGGACAAAGTAATAGGGCAGGTGATCACGCTGCGCAACATAACCGAATTCCAACAACTGGACGATGCGAAAACTAATTTTATTGCAACCATATCGCATGAGCTGAAAACGCCTATTTCCTCGATAAAGATGAGCCTGAAATTGCTGGAAGACGACCGGATAGGGGAGGTAAACACAGAACAGCGCCAATTGCTGGAAAATATTGACGAGGATGCCCGGCGTTTGTTGCAGATAACCGGTGAGTTGTTGGACATGGCACAGGTAGAGACCGGAAAACTGCAGCTCAATTTTGGCAGTACTCACCCGCACAATATCGTTGATTATGCCGTTAAAGCACTAAAAACAACTGCCGAGCAAAAACAGGTAACCATCAATGTAGATTGTGATGCAGACCTGCCGGATGTGCAGGCCGACCTGGACAAAACCACGTGGGTGCTGATCAACCTCCTTTCGAACGCTATTAAATATAGTCACGAAAAATCGACGGTAGACCTGGTTGTGAAAATTTACCAGGCCGATGAGATCGAGTTCTCGGTACAAGATCATGGCCGAGGCATCGACCAAAAATATTTGTCACGCATATTCGAGCGCTATTTCAAAGTTCCCGGCGCCACTACCGAACAAACGGGCACCGGCCTTGGCCTGGCCATTGCGAAGGATTTTATCGAAGCGCAAGCGGGAAAGATCGGCGTGCAAAGCGAGATCGGCGCCGGCAGCAGGTTTTATTTTACGCTGAAGAGGATTGGGAATGCTGCGGAGGTTAAAGGTGAACGGCAAAAGGTTAAAGGTGAAAATGTTTAAAATAAGGCGTACTTAAAAAGACTGGTAATGCTAAGGCTAATCGCTTAATTTTACCGCGATGAAAGTGCTGCCTTTTACTATTCCTGTCCCGCATGATCATACCATCATTGTGCAGGAAGAAGTATTACCGCATTTTTATACCTACCTGCACCGCCATGCCGAAGTACAGATTACCTGGATACAAAAAGGTGAAGGCACCTTACTGGCTGGCAACAGCATGCACCCTTTTCATGCCGGCGAGATTTACCTTATCGGCGCGAATCTGCCCCATCTTTTCAAAAGCGATCCGGCTTATTTTGAGCCTGAAAATTTGCTGGAAGTTAAAACGGTAACCATCTTTTTTAACCCTGAAGGCAAATTGCAGGCTTTGTTTAGCCTGCCGGAGATGAAATCCCTAAAGTCGTTCGTCGTCCAATGGCAGCATGGTTTTAAAGTTCCGGATACCAGCTATGGGGATATATCTGCACGCATCGCGGCCTTTCAACAAGCTAATGGTGCAGAACAAATGGCCCTGTTTATTGACCTGGTTAATACCCTCAGCCTTGATGCCGGTTTAGAGCCATTGTCTTCAGGCCCTCATTCGTATTCCATGACCGACCCCGAAGGCATGCGGATAGCAACGGTTTATAATTACATTATGCAAAATTATGCCGGCGACCTCAGCCTCGAAGCGGTAGCCGCGCAAGCCCATTTAACCCCGACAGCTTTCTGCAGGTATTTTAAAAAGCACACCCGGCATACCTTTGTACATTTTGTAAACAGGATAAGAGTTAACGAGGCCTGCAAAATGCTGATCAGCGGTTCGCAAAATAGTATGGCTGCAATCGCTTATAGCTGTGGTTTTAACAGCATTACAAATTTTAATTACACATTTAAAAACCTTACAGGAATTTCGCCACGCCAATACGCAGGCAGCTATTCAAAAGCGCTGGAATGATGAGTCAAAAGCCTTGAGTCCCACGTCCCGGGTCCAATTTGCAGCTTTCCGACTTAAGGGTTTCGAATTAAAAACTTACCTCCCCGGTATCCGGTAATAGTAAATCGGTGTATAAACACCCTCGCTGCAGGTATAATAACCGGTTCCATCAGGTGTGAAACCTATGCCCTCGCCTTGTTTTTCTTCCGTATAAGGCAATAGTTGCCAACGGCGTTGAACGGTTTTCCAGATGGGCTCGTTGTTTTGGCGTTTCCAGTAGTAGACTTTGTTATAGCTTTTGATCAAAACCTGCTGTCCGTCCTTTGAAATGTCGCCCGCTGTTATCCACCTGAATACTTTTATGCCCGGAAAAAACAACCTGCAGCGCTTAGTCAGCATCACCGTGTCATTTGTTTTGTAGATAAGCGGGGTTGTATATACCGTAACTGAATCCTGGCGTTTTGAAACGATATAAAGCAGTTTTTCGATAGGATCAACCATCAGGGTTTCCGCATCCTTGGGGCCGTCGGGATATTTCATATGTATGGGATATGCCGTCGTGTGCGTTATGGTATCTTTTGCCCAGCTTTTCTGCTCTTCCATCCGGTAAACCGTCAGGTATTTACGAACGGAGTAATTATCACCGATATCGCCTAAATAAACATAGCTTTTTCCTGGCTGCGGGCCAGGGCCGACGGCGATGTCTTCGCAGTCGTGCACGCCGTATTGTTCTTTTGGATCACCCCTAAAATAAACGGTTGCCTTTACTTCGCCGGTAGGCAAAATGGCAAAAAAGCGACTGGTATCGCCGCTGTCATTGTGAATATAATATAGATCCGGATTAATACCCGATGCAGCTATGCCTGATATCTCGTCCATCGACTTTAGCCGCAGCTGGCCCACCACGTTGCTTTCTTTATTTGTCTCCCTGTGATGCGCATAAGCGCACAAAAACGCGACAAAAACAATTGGTACTAACAGTTTAACTTTCCTGGACCGGGTCATTTTACTTTCGATGCGCTAACATACGGTGTTTAGATAACGCAAAAATGCAAATTTAGTGTGGGAGAAAGCCCCAAAGTCCGAAAAGTCCGAAAGAAAGATAATGCTGGTATGTTAACTACTGCAAGCTTTACAACCTGGCGCAAACAATCACGCCTCCATAGCTTCCAGTTCCACCATTTCTTCGTCGGGTTTGGAAACATCCGTAAGTGCCACTTTGCCACGCTCATTGCGCACGATACGGTTGAAAAGCGAGATTTCCTTTTCAAACAGGAACCTGAAAAATAATTTGGTCCATGATTTATGGAAATAAAGCGTCTCGTAATACTCCGGGGCGGCCTTTTTTAGTTCAGGCAGCCTGTTCCAGGGAATTGAGGGGAAATCGTGGTGCTCGTTGTGATAGCCAACATTAAAGGCAACGGTATTTAGCGGGCCATAATAGCTATAGGTTTCCTGCTCGGAATCGAAGGTTAAATAATGCTCCTGCACCCAGCGGGCGCCAACCGGGTGTAAACCGATAGAGAACCAAAAGCTAAGGAAAAGGAACCCTAAACCGTGCCACCCGGTAAAATACCACACAGCCGTGTTAAATACAATTTGAATGACGATGTTAAGGATCAGCATGCCATCAAACAGGTTTAATTCCTTCATCCTCGACACACGGGTGCCCTGGAATATCGGGAACATCAGCAACCAGAACAGTTTGCCAATAAAATAATTATCAATCAGCTTTGCTTCCCATTTGTTGGGCAGGTCGGCATCAAGTTCGTGTATCCCCTGGAAGGAGTGATGTTTAATATGGTATTTTTCAAACGAAGCATAACCCGGCATAACATGCGGAAGATTGGCAAAAAAGCCGGCAAACCGGTTTGCCGCGCGGCTTTTAAACAAAAGATTGTGTACACATTCATGTATCATCACAAACAATGCGTGGTTAGCGAATGCACCATATAAATAAGCAGCACCAAATATGAGCCACCATGACTGGTCGCGAAGCAGCCAAGCCAATGCGATCATTGATCCTACCAGTCCGACAATAATCAGCATGGTAAAAGGATTCTTTCCAATCAGATCCCTGGTTTCGGGAAATTGCTTTAGGATTTCTTTGGTCCGCAAACGATGCGGTTCGGAAGCTTCAGAGTGTACGAAATCAGTTCTTCTATTCATTAGGGTAATTGGGGCATCAGGGGGTAAATATAGTAATATGTCGTGTAAATAATATCCTTATGAAAAAAATAATGTTAAATTAAGATTAAAAAATTTAATCCTAATTTAACATCAACCTTTTTTAACCCTGTATTTTTAGAAATTTACTGCATTTTATAAACAAGTACTTTAAAAGTACCCGGTAAAACCTTACGTGTTCCGGGTTCAAAATCAGCAACGCTCAGGTAAATTCTATGTGTACGTGTATCCAGCGCCATGGTTTTGGCCCTCACTGGCGTTTTTAAGGTTTGAATTACGGTATAATCATCTGCCGAAGCCTGTTTGATGATAGTGGTAGTGCCATCGCCGCATGAGCAGAAGATAAGTTTAGTTTGGGGATCATAACAAACGGCATCAACGCCGCCGCCGATGGGCAGTGTAGCGATCACTTTGCCGGATGTTGCATCCACTACGCTCATACCTTTGTTTTGGCGGCATACGCTGAAGAGACGGTTATCGGCTTTATCAAGCGCAATACCGGTCGGGCCGCCGCATGGGGCCAGGGGATAGTTATTAATAACTTTTAAAGTTTTTGTATCGATCACATTTAAGCTGCTTTTATCTTCCAGGTTGTTGTAAATTTTGCCATCGCCATCGGCAACAGCAAACTCCGGCGCTCCGCCAAGGTCAACAGTTCCGACTTGTTTAAGGGTATTGGGATCAACCACCGATGCATTGTTGCTATCGCCGTTAAAACAAAAAACCCGGTCTGAATAGGGATCGTAAATGATACCGTCGGGCCCGGTTGCTGTAACCGGAATAGTAGCGATCGTTTTTAGCGTTGTAAGGTCAAAAGCAACCACAGCGGTTGCCCGGCCGTCGCTGATGAAGCCGCGATTACTTTTGTGCGCAATGGCTATTCCGTGAATGCCTTTCAGGTCTCCAATCACGCCAACCTGCTGTTCGGTTTTAAGGTCGACAACGTTTACCATCGTCCCGTGCGAAACATATAAACGATTGTTGGCCATATCGATGGAGACATAGTCGTACCCGGCGTCGCCCGTTAAAGGGATGGTTTTATCCAATACATAAGTTTGCGCGTGAAGCGTGCACGCTGCGAAAATAGTTGCGGCGATCAGTGAAAATAGCTTTTTCATAATTGATGATTTTTTTGGTAAAGGTGAGTACTGATTCTGGATAAAAGTTGAATATACAGTCAGGAATGTTCACGAATAAATATTAACACGAATGCTCACGAATAAGAACGGATTTTCACAAACGGAAAATTTGGTGAAAGATTTTTGGCCCTTCAATTTGAAAATTCACGCCTTATTTGTGCGTATTCGTCTTAATTTGTGTAATTCGTCTCAATGATTTATTCGCGACAATTCGTTCCTATTCGTGAACATTCGTGTTTATATTCATATTTTCATGAAACTTGCCCGATTTGTAAAATATCCGCATCATACTTGGCAAAACAATTAGCAGCAGCGGTAATGCAACCACAAACCCGCCGATAACCGCGATAGCCAGGGGCTGGTGCAGCTGAGCGCCGGCGCCGATACCTAAAGCAAGCGGCATCAAGGCAATGATGGCGCCTAAGGCCGTCATTAATTTTGGCCTTAAGCGGGTGGAAATTGAGAAAATGATCGCTTCGTCAATGCTTTTCTCAACGTTGTTGTTTATATTCTCAAGCGCACGCTGTTTAAATTGCAGAAATGTGAAAATGGCATTCTCGCCAATAATCCCCACGATCATAATAAGGCCCGTATAACTGCCTACATTTAGCGGGGTTTGGGTAATAAATAGTGCCAAAAAGCTACCCGAAATACCCAGAACGGCTACAATCAATATTAAAAAGGCAATCCTGAATTGTTTGAAAAGAAACAGGATGACACAGAACACCAATAAACTTGATGTAATGAGGATGATCAGTAACTCCTTAAAAGATTGCTGCTGCTGCGCGTAATCGCCCCCGTACTCGATGTGATAGCCTTGCGGCAGACTTACTTTTTGAGCGATATTTTTTTGGATGGCCGGGATGACCGAACCCAGGTCGGCGCCTTCAAGGCGTGCGCTTACCACACCCATCGATTGCAGGTTTTCGCGGTCAATTTCGGCATCGCCGGGTTTTAACTGCACGGACGCCAGTTCGCTTATCGGCACCAGTTTGCCGCTTGGCACAAATACGGTTTGATTTTGAATGCCGCTTACATTCAGGTACCGGTTGCCGGGGTAAACCATCCGGATAGGCGTTTGCTGCTGGTGCTCCAATATGGTACCGATAACATTTCCCTCCAGCGCCGTTTGTACCTGGAACTGCAGGCTGGCAGGCGTTATGTTGTACTGCGCCAGCTTGCTGTAGTTGGGGTCGATGCTCACAGATGGGCCGGCAATGGTGATACCGTCAAAAACATCGGCCGTTCCTTTTACATTACTTACGACATCCGCAACCTGTTTTGAAAGTTGCTGCAGGCGCTGCTGGTCATCACCAAATATTTTTATTTCTATAGGCTGCACCGAGGTCATCAGGTCGCCCAGCATATCGGTTATTACCTGTCCAAAATCGATGCGCAAGGCAGGCTGATTAGCGGCTATTTTTTTCCGCAGGTCGCTGATTACGTCTTCCGTCGTTCTATCTCGTTTCTTTTTCAGCTGTATTAAGTAGTCGCCGGTATTGGGTTCGGTTATAAAAAAACCCATTTGGGTGCCTGTCCGGCGCGAGTAGGCCTCAACTTCGGGCTCTGCGGTAATAATTTTCTCCACCTGCCTCAGCATGCGGTCGGTTTCATCAAGCGATGTGCCCGGCGGAGAAACATAATCGAGCACGATACTGCCCTCGTCCATTTCCGGCAAAAACCCCGTTTCCAGTAACCTGGGAACTAAAACGATGGTTAAAACAGTTCCGGCTATAATCGCCAGGCTCACGTAAGGTCTTAAAATAAACCAGCGCACCCATCGCTGTTTCTTTACATGGTGCACCTTTTCCTTAACCTCTCCATATTTCTTTTTGTGAGGGGTAAGTAATATATAAACGGTTGGCAGCCCTATCCAGGTTACAAAGAACGAACACACCAGGGTAATGATCATGGTATTGGTGAGGACCTTAAAATAAGCGCCGGCCACGCCGGTCATCAACAAAAACGGAATGAAGATAACAATGGTGCTGATGGAGGAGCCTACCATTGCCGGGAACAGGTAGTCGATTGCCGTTTTTACAAGCTTTAATGGGTGTTCGCGCGGATGCTCTTCGTGCGTCCGGTGTATTTGTTCAACTACGACGATGGCGTCATCGATAATGAGTCCCAGGGCTGCCGCTATGGCGCCCAGCGTCATGATGTTGAATGTATAGCCAATGCCATAAATCACAATAAGGCTGAGGCACAGCGTTACCGGGATGGTGATAAGTATGACGGCGCTGGCTTTGATGGAACGGAGAAATATAATGGCGACGATAATGGCCAGCAAAAGCCCTATCCACAAACTGTCGCTCACGCTTTTTATCGAGTCGTTAACAAAGTCTGCCTGCTCATAATAGGGTTTAATGGTAACATCACGCGGAAGTACTTTTTTTAGTTGTTCCACTTTATCGTCCATGTCTGACGAAAGCGACACGAGGTTTGCATCGGGTTGTTTGATCACCGCAATTAAAACACCGGGATGGCCATTGGCATTTATACGGGTGTATTCGATGCTCTCCTGCACGGCGATGTCCGCAAAATCCTTCAGGCGGATCACCCGTTTGCGGTTATTGCTCACCACCAAATCCTCAAGCTGGTCCTTAGCGTTAATGGTAGCATCGGTTACGGTAAGGTAAAGCATGTTATAATCAGACAGGTAACCTTCCGATTTTACAAAATTGGTAGTGCTTAACGTGGTATTAATAATGTCGGGCGTGAGGCCCAGCGAGCTCATTTTTTGTTTGTTCAGCGTCAGCCAGTATTCCTTTGCCTTACCGCCTATTACCCTGATCTCCGACACGCCGTCAACCTGCGACAAAAATGGTTTCACTGTATAAGTCGCCAGCAGCTGCAATTCGATGGGCGAGCGCGTAGGGCTTTCCAGCGTATAACCGCTCACAGGCAATATGGACGGATTCATCTTTTGGGCCGTGATGCTTACATCAGCAGGGAGATCATTTTTTATCTGGTCGATATTAGCCTGTACTTTTTGCAGGCTCAGGTCGATGTCCGCGTCCCAACTCATATAGGCCGATATTTCACAGCTGCCGCGGCTGGTGGTGCTGCGTACAACCTGCAGGTCAGGCACCTGCTTAATGGCGTTTTCCAACGGTTTGGTTACCGTTATCATCATTTTATTTACAGGCTGCAGGCCTTCGTCGGCGATCACTTTTATTTTGGGGAAGGTGATCTCGGGAAAAAGGGACGTTTGCAGTTTTGAATATGCCATCAGGCCCCCCATAATAATGATGGCCAGCACCAGCGTTATCGGCTTTTTATGGGTTATAAAGGTATCTTGTATGGGCCTCATTGCTTGGTGATTTTAACTTTGGCCGTATCAGTAAGTCCATAATTGCCGGTCAGCACAATCTTATCCTGTGGCGTAAAACGGGGCGATAAAATTTCAACGCGGTCGCCGGATTGTATTCCTTCTTTAACGGGGACTTTGATGGCTGTCGAGTCGTTAAGCATCTTCATCACCCAAAACTCAGTTTGTGTTTCGTTGGCCAGCACAGCAGCTTTGGGGAGCGATATAGTATTAGTTCTGGCAGATTTTACGATCCGCGCCTTTGCAACTAAATTCTCGGGGATCTCCTGGTTGGTGTTTGCCTTTAATTGAATACTCTGTGTTTGCGATACGGTATCAACAGAAGGCATAAACGATTTTACCGAAGCCGCTACTTTAATGCCGCCCGGGAGCGTAAGGTCAACATTTTGTCCCAATTTCACATATTGTCTCAATTCATAGGGCAATTGCATTAAAAATACGAAACTCGACCGGTCGCTGATGATCGCCAGTTGTTCGCCGTCCTGTACATAATCGCCCATTTGATGGCTGATGGCCGAGATATATCCGGACGCCGAAGCTTTGATCCTGTTGATTCCCGAAAATTTAAAAGTCGTATCCAACACATTAATAGTATTCCCGATGGTTTGCGACTCCTTGGTTTTCACCGTGAAAAGCACCTGTCCCTTGCTCACATTTTGCCCCAGTTGCACATCGGCGCGCTCGATATACCCGGTGGCATTCGACTTTACAAAGTTTTTTTGCAGGGTGGTCGAAGTAGCGTTTAGGTCGATATAATCAACCAGCGTACTATCGCTCACTGAAGTTACCGTTACCGGCGTTTGCGAAACGACTTTTGCATCCTCATCGTCCCCGCCGGCGCTTTTACTTCCACAGGAATAGAGCAACGCGCAAAAACCGGGAATCAATAATAAATGGCCGGCGCGTAAAAATTTATGGTTGAATGTTTTCATGTTACCTGTTAAAGTAATTGAATTGATTGATCAGTTGTAACCTGGCGATATTGGTTGTGGTGCGCAGATTTTTTATGGTAAGATAGTTATTGATGGCCAGCACCAGGTCGGCAACGCGTACATCGCCGGTTTCAAGCAGCTTGGCGTCTACCTTTATCAGGCTCTCGGCATATTTCATTTGTTCGTCTATCTGGCTTATCAGGTTTTCATTTTCGGTGATTTGCTGGTTAAGCTGCGCGAGTTGCTGGTGGTACTGGGTGTTAAAAAAGGCTTTATAATTTTCGCGCGTTTCTTCCTGCAACGAAATTTTCCGGTATTGCATTTTGCGCTGGCCGCCATCGTATAAAGGCATTGTGAAGGTAAACCCGGCGCTTACGCCAAAGTTTTTGTAGGCTTGCCCCATAAAGTCCGAGTTGTATCCGCCATCGGCATTGATACTGATCTTTGGCTTATAGCTAAAATCAACCAGGTCGCGGCTGTTCACCAGTTTCAAGCTATCCAAATGATATTGCCTAAAAAATACGCTTGCAGCTGGATCGGGGAGTATTGCCTTTTGAATGGCCGGATCAGCCAGTTGTATCATGCTGGTATCTGCTATTCCCGCCAGGTAATTCAGGGTAGTATAATCGTTTTTGTAAAGTAAGCGCGATTGCAGAACCGCCAATTGTTGTTGTTTCAGGGTTACCAAAAAAGTAAGGTAATCACTCTGGTGATAAACGTTGTCGCGCGTCAGCTTTTTAAGCAGCTGCTCTTCCTGGCTCAGCAGGTCAACCACTTCCTGGTTAAACCGGTATTGCAGCAAATCGCCGTAGGCGGTAATATATTGATTGGTAATGGCCTTTTTCAAGTCCTGTTCAGATATTTTACCCGAATTCCGGATAGATTCAGATTGCAGGACAATAGTCTGTATCTGGGCGTCCAGGTTCTTTTTCGTAACGATACTTTTACTGCCGGCAACCAGCGCATTAAAGGTATGCTCGTTTGTAATGGCGCTTGCATACCCATAACCGTCGATATAAGGGGCAATTAACGCACCGCTATTCGCATTTAGCTGTGGTTTTAAACCGGCCAACACCCTTAGACTGTCCTGGGAGTTTGAAAGTACCTGGTTGCGAAGGTCCTTCAATAAGGGGCTATTGCTTTTTGCTATATCCAGGTAATGGTCAAGCGTATAGGTTTGCGCCAAAGCAGCGGAACCGGTGAAAACGTACAAAACAATCCCGCAAAAAAATTTAGTCAAGGCTTTCAACAAGGGTATTTTTTTAGCTAAACTAAAGTTTAATTTTGGATTATTTTGGGATAGGAGAAGATTTTTAGCGCTTACGCTTATCGCTTGGGCAGCGTTTTGGCTGTTTGTTTTACGGCTTAAAAGCGAAACAGTGTTTTGAATTTTTATTCCTTAATGTATCATAACCAAAATTTTTAGTCAGCACCATCAACCTAAAACCTTTACTTTTGCCCGATGATTGAAGACGGCGCCATTATAGACCAGGAGGAACAGGATCTTTATGAGCACCTGCGCATAACGGTCGACAAGGGGCAGTCGCTTTTGCGGATAGATAAATTTTTGATGCACCGGATTGAAAACGCATCCCGCAACCGTATTCAAAATGCCATCGACCTCGGCAATGTACTGGTGAACGATAAAACCATAAAACCGAGCTATAAGGTAAAACCGCTTGATATCATTTCGGTTGTACTGCCTCACCCGCCACGGGATACCGAAGTTTACCCCGAAAACATCGCGCTGGATATCGTCTACGAAGATGATGATGTGCTTGTGGTAAACAAGCCGGCCGGTTTGGTGGTACATCCGGGGTACAATAATTACACAGGTACCCTTGTTAACGGGCTGGTTTACCACTTTCAGCAGCTGCCAACCCTTCCGGGCAACGACGGGCGGCCAGGACTGGTCCACCGAATAGACAAGGATACATCGGGTTTGCTGCTGATCAGTAAAAATGAGCGGTCGATGACCTGGCTGGCCAAACAATTTTTTGAACACACCATTACCCGCAAATACCTGGCTTTGGTTTGGGGCGACCTGGAAACAGACGGGACAATTACCGGATATATTGGCCGCAGCGTAAACGATAGGCGCGTTATGTCGGTTTATGATGATCCGGAGAAGGGGAAGTGGTCGGTGACACATTATAAAGTATTGGAGCGTTTAACTTACGTTACCCTTGTGGAATGCCAGCTTGAAACCGGCAAGACACACCAGATCAGGGCGCACATGCGGCATATCGGCCACCCATTGTTCAGCGATGCCACGTATGGCGGCGACAAAATTTTGAAAGGCACTGTTTTTGGCAAATACAAACAATTTGTTGAAAATTGTTTTGAACTAATGCCAAGGCAGGCGCTGCATGCGCAAAGCCTTGGCTTTTTACACCCGACATTAAAGAAACGCCTTTATTTTGAAGCGCCCCTCCCGGCCGATTTTGAGGCGGTTTTGGACAAGTGGCGCAGATATAGTGATCAGAGATTAGAGAATAGAGATTAGGGCTGAGAGAATTGAGATTAGAAAGAAGGTTTTACATTTAATTTTACAGACATGAGATATCATCATACCGTTAGTTTTGTTTTTTTAACTAATCTCTGATCTCCAGTCTCTAATCACTAACCAATGACTCCCCACTTCATCAACTTTAACGGAGAAATTGTACCGGCGGACACCCGGCTGCTTTCAGTTGCTAATCGGGCATTCCGGTATGGCGACGGCCTTTTTGAAAGTATGCGGATGATGAAGGGACAGCTTAAATTTGCCGACTTGCACGCCGACCGTTTGCAGCGAAGCATGAAGGCATTAAAAATGGATGGCTACTCGCAAATGGATACCTGGTTTTTACGCGAAATGGCTGACGATATAGCAAAGCGAAATAAGGCCAAACACGGGCGCCTGCGTTTGACTGTTTTTCGTGACGCGGAAGGTTTGTACGCGCCGTCCCAAAACAAAATGGGCTGGTGCCTTGAAATACAACCGTCTGATGAGCCCCGGTACTTTTTAAATACCAGGGGGCTGATCATGGATATTTACCCGGAGCTTAAAAAACCCACAGGTTACCTTTCCAACATTAAAACCTCAAGTTCATTACTGTATGTTATGGCGGGTATTTATAAGGCGCAAAACAAGCTGGACGATGTTTTTATTTTGAACCAGGATGGGTTTTTGTGCGAAGCAGGGAGCTCCAATGTTTTTGTCGGCTATCAAAATCACCTGTATACGCCGGCATTAAGTGAAGGCTGCGTGGAGGGTGTAATGCGCAAGGTAGTGATAAAACTGGCCAGGGAGAACAATATACCGGTGACCGAGGCGCAGATTAACCCCGATATTTTGTACGAAGCGGATGAAGTTTTTTTAACCAACGCAGGCAGGGGGATTCAAAGCGTTATGGGCTTTGGCGTGCGCCGGTATTTTAATGAGGCCAGCAAACTGCTCACCGATGAACTGAATAAGTTGTGATAGCCTTATTCTGCCTGTTTCAATGATAATTTTTGCATAAGTTCGTCGTTGTCTGTGTTAATGATGTCTTCCAGGTCTACTTCCAGTATCTCCGAAATGTGAATCAGCCGCGTTAAGGTGATACTGCTGTAACCCAATTCGATTTTACTGTAAGCATTTTGCGAGATGTGCAGTTTTACGGCAAGATAGTCTTGCGTGTAATTTCTGAACTCCCGGATTTTGCGAATGTTGGACACGATGGCCCTGGTTTTAAGGTCGCTCAATGATTTCATGAATTACTTTGTAAATTACTTTGGGTGAAATCTACGAAAAAAAAAACGATACAGTTTTTGTCAAAAGCAATAAAAATGATAATTTATTAAATAGAATAAGAAATTTTAAAGAAAACATATTTATTAATTAATAAAACTGTAGGAAAATAGGATTTTGATAAGCGTAAACAGGATGAATAAGCGGGCTGAAACAGGAAAATGAAACTAAGTTCGGGCTGACAATTTTTCCCTGTTTGCCAAATCGCACAAACAATTGCAGAAAGCTGATTAATTTTGATATTATTGTAATACAATTATTTTGATTACCCCATTGAAGCCGCGTCAGATCAAGTATCTTTTTTATACCGCCTTGTTGTTCTGCACAATCGTATGTGCTTTTCCGTCGTGTAAAAACGAGTGGATTTCACCCGGGGTTGTTACGCCTGTTATTGACACAAGCGGTAGCGGCAGCACTGCCAAAGCTGATTCGTTACCCACGTTCAACAGTCCTTCCGGCCTTGCGCTTGACGCTACAGGCAATATTTATGTGGCCGATTGGGGCAACAACCTCATCCGCGAAATAGCAACAACCGGCGCGGTTACTACATTCGCCGGCAGCGGCTTTGCAGGCTATACCGATGCAACCGGCACCCTTGCATCATTCACCATGCCCACCGGCCTTGCCATTGACCCCCAGGGAAACCTGTTTGTGGCTGATGCAGGCAATAACCTGATCAGAGAGATCAACCCTTCAGGGGCCGTAACAACCGTTGCCGGAAGCGATACAACCGGTTATGTGGATGGCCTCGGCCCGGCGGCAGTTTTTTTTAATCCGATGGGTGTGGCGGTTGACGGCAATGACAATATTTACGTTGCCGATGCAGGCAATAACCTTATCCGCTTAATTAAGTCCGGCGGAAACGTTTCTACATTTGCGGGGACCGTGAATACCGGCACATCCACCACTTTATCGCCTTTTAACAATCCTACAGGCGTTGCGCTGGGTCCAAACGGCAACCTGTTTGTTGCCAATTACCTGGATGATGATATTTTAAAGGTGAGCTCATCAGGCACAGTCAGCACTTTTGCGGGCAGGGACACCATACAGGGTTCGGCAAACGGCACCGCATTATCCGCAACTTTTTACTATCCCAACAGTGTGGCCGCCGACGCTAATGGCAACGTTTATGTATCTGATGGAGTTAACAACCTCATCCGCAAGATAGATGTTAATGGTAACGTTAGTACGCTGGCAGGCAGCGGTGTGCCCGGCGCTATCGACAGTACGGGGGTTAATGCATCTTTCAACGGCCCGGCAGGCCTGGCTGTTGACGCATCAGGAAATGTTTACGTGGCTGATTCAAACAATAACGAGATACGTAAGATAACCCCTGCGGGCGTAGTGACCACCATCGCCGGTACAGGCTTGCAGGGCGCGCAAAATGGCATAGCCGTGGCTCACCGTAACAAACGGGCACTTAAAATCATACCAAAACCAAGGCTGAATATGATCTACCGGCCAAAAGCACGCAGGACCTAATTAATTAGTGAATTGGTGAATTAGTGAATTAGTGAATTAGTGAATTAGTGAATTGTCAAAAAGAGTTATCCAAAATCAATTCACTAAATCACTAATTCAAAAACTCACTAATTGTTACAGGCTGTAGCTTTTCTTTTTAAAAGCGGCTTCAATTATCCTGGCGGAAATGTCTTTATTAGGGCCTGACTTTTTTATCTCGTCGGACGAAACTCCGTATTTTTTTGCCCAATATTCATCTTCGTAATTCTCCCTGATCTGGCTGATTTCCTTGTCTCGATCTTCGGCTTTAATGCTATTATTCATGACTGTATTGGTTTTTATGTGAGAACAAATTCTTTAACTTAAAGTTTAATTAAATGTAAAATGCTTATTTACAAAATGTTAACAATCCATTTGTTAACGCTTATTAGTGTTAAAAGTACACTAATAAAGTTTGTTAAAGTTAGAATGAATATTGTTAATGCAGCATTACCCTTTTGTTAAGCTAATGTTAACTGATTAACCAAAGATGGTTGGTAATTAGATTGCCGGGCGCAATATTTTGTGGTTTTAAACAAGATTGGAGAGAGGCCAAACGCCTGACATTAGGCGTTGACCTCTATGATATGTACTATGTTGCTCTTGTGTTACAAACAGGCGGTATATTGTGGACTGGTGATAAAAAACTAACAAACCATCTAAGGTCAATGGGATTTGACAGCGTAATGAATACAGCAGAACTATATGATGCCTTGAATTTCGCCTGATTTATTTAACCGGCCATATCCGCGCCGCCCAGCCGCCGCCGCCATAAAGTTGTACCGGTATTTTATCGCCGCTTTTTAGTTTGATGGTTTCTTTTTTGTAGTCGGTAGCATCCCGGTCGGCATTTGCCCCATCTTTAAATACTTCGGCTTCATAGTTTCCCGCCGGCAGGAATGAAAAATCTAAGGTAAGGTTGCGCGGAGTCCAGTTGGTGGTTACGCCCACAAACCAGGTATCACCTTTGCGCCTGGCCAGGGCCGTATACTCGCCGACTTTGCCGTCCATCGGAACAATTTCATCAAAAACTGTGGGAACTTTGGTTATAAAATCGGTGCACTCCTGTTCCCGCATGTAAATTGTAGGGTTGTCTGACAGCATTTGCAACGGTGCGGTAAAAATTACATACTCCGCCAGTTGCTGGCAGCGGGTGCCCTTACTCATGGGGTTATCGTTAATGGGCCGGTAAGCTGCCTGCGTGGCATTTCGCATAGCGCCGGGCGTATAATCCATCGGGCCGGCCATCATGCGGATGTAAGGTATGCTGTTTACATAACGTGGTTGGTCCTCATTGGCCCATTTAAAATTCTCCAGCCCTTTTACACCTTCAAAACCAATCACATTGGGGTAAGTGCGCTGCAGGCCGGTAGGTTTAAACATGCCGTGATAATCTACCATAAGCTTATATTGTGCCGCCAATTTCGCAATGGCGAAAGTGCTGGCCACCACTACCTGGTCGTCACGGTCGAAAAAATCGATCTTAAATCCTTTCACGCCCATTTGGGCGTAATACGGAAAAGCCTTTTCCATACCATGGTCAACAGCATACCAGGTGGCCCACAATATTACGCCCACATTTTTTTGTTTGCCGTAGTCGATGATCTCCTGCAGGTTCACCCCCGGCTTTGCCTGCATCAAATCCAAATCGTTCGACCATCCCTCATCCATAATAATATAGGGTAAATGGTTTGCGGCCGCGAAATCGATATAATATTTATAGGTAGCCGTATTTATTCCCGCTTTGAAATCCACATGTGTAACATTCCAGTTGTTCCACCAGTCCCAGGCTACCTGGCCGGGCTTTACCCAACTGTAATCGGCTAATTGCGGCGGTGCAGCCAGCTTCTGGATGATGTCCTGGTTAAGCAGGTCTTTATCCTGTTCGCTTACCACAACGATCCGCCAGGGGAAGTTTCTGGCGCCGGAAGTTTTGGCGATATAGTCTGCCCGGCTATCCGGGATATAATTTATCCCATGCACTTCCGCGTGTAAAGGATAGGGCGCGTAAACGCCTTTGAGCCCATGTGCGGTGGAATTTGGATCGAGGTACATACCGGGGTAATCCTGCAGATCGCCTTCCAGCACGCACACCTTTTTACCCTGGCCGATGTCGATCAAACAAGGCAGAAATGTGAGTGAGTCCTTCGGGAAATTTGAAAGTTTTACCTCGTGATACAACGCTTCGAAAGAAGAGTTAAACATTTTGCCCGCCCGGTAATCCCATTGGATGGGAAGAAAGGCATTATCGTCATCGGCAAAGTTAAAATTGGCTTCTTCGTTCTTAATGGTGATGTCGCCTTTGCGACGGGTAACAAAGCGATAGGCAACGGCATCATCATAGACACGGAAGACGAGGCTGTAATCGCCCTTAAAGTTTATGGTTAGCTGCGTGCATTGGTCGTGAACAGTGCTTTTTATATAATCGATCGCAGCAAATGCCGTATTGATATTCTGAACCGGGGCCGATATGATGTTTGCGTTTTCACCCAAAACCTCGCCATTCTCCAGGTAAAGGGCGACCTTCGAAGGCAGCATAACCTGTTGCCCCTTATGCATCGCCGACCATTGTACACTACTATCAACAGTTACATGAAGCGTCATCCCGCCCCCCGGAGATTTGATGTCAAAGTCTTTCGGCTTTGCCGCAAAAAGGATTAAGGCGTTAAGCAAACAAGCTAAAAAGAGCAAATATTTTTTCATTTCGATTGATTTTGGGTTACTGGAGACCTGCGGCAATACTACCTTATGTTTTCAATTGGTTTTCACGACGATAATACAAATTCCATTGCGATTTTATTATGAAAAGGGGAAATATTTATCACACCGTTGCCAAATCATAGTCGCTATTTGTTTTTTATTACACCCACCGTCGCCTTAACAATGAATTGATGCTTAGCGCTGAGTCGAAAGTCTTTAGTCCCAAATCAGAAAAGTGGAAATGGACTTTTGGCTAAAGACTGTTGACTCACCACAAACTATTTCCACTAACGTATTCACGCTTTGTCACCCAAAATCAATCTTTTTTATTTATTGGAACGAATATTCCAAAATGAATATACATTTGCGGAACGATTGTTCCAAATGTATATAATTAAACAATAACATGAAAAAGTTAGAAAATAAAGTAGCTGTAATTACCGGCGGTAACAGCGGCATGGGGCTGGAAACTGCCAAAGAATTTGCCCTGAACGGCGCAAGTGTAGCCATATCCGGCCGGAACCAGGAAACATTGGATAGCGCCGTAGTCGAAATTGGCCATGATGCATTAGGCGTAAAAGCCGATGTGGCTAATTTGGATGATATAGATCGCTTTTATCGCGAAGCTTATGGCAAGTTTGGTAATTTTGATGTGCTGGTAGTAAATGCCGGCGTATTTAAAGGTGCTCCGCTGGCCGGCTTCACCGAGGAGTTATTTGACGAAGTTGTCGACGTAAATTTTAAAGGCGCGTTCTTTTCCGTGCAAAAAGCATTGCCTTATTTGAACGACGGCGCTTCGGTCATCATCACCGCATCCACTGTAAATGAAAAAACGATGCTGAATGGTTCGGCTTATGCGGCAACCAAAGCAGCAGTTACTTCATTAGCCCGCAATTTTTCGGCCGAACTGCTCGACAGGCGTATCCGCGTTAATGTATTGTCGCCCGGTCCTATTGAAACCCCGATCTTCGGTAAAAACGGTGGCAACCAGGAGGATATCGATGGTGTGAAGACTTATCTCTCGTCCATAACCCCATTGAAACGCCTCGGTACCGTGCAGGAAATGGCCAAAGGCTTTCTTTACCTGGCATCGGACGATTCGTCCTACATGCTCGGCGCTGAACTTTTGCTCGACGGCGGTTTTAAAACATTTTAAGGCTGCTGCCAGACCGGCGCGACTGTCTCGTGCGATGCCATCTCCTGAACTCAGAGGATGACGGACGACCGGGTAGCTACTTACTCAAATAAATTAAATAGCTTTGCCTTAGCCGGCAAGGCTTTTTTGCTATGGCAAGGACAAAAGATTTTGACGAAGATGAAGTGCTGAAAAAGGCGATGTACCTGTTTTGGGACAAAGGGTATAATGGCACTTCTATGCAGGACCTGGTTGATGGCCTGGGTATCAGCCGTTCCAGCCTGTACGATACTTATAGCGATAAGCACACGCTTTACATCAAAGCGCTTCAACATTATAAAAGTACGGCCGGCGCTGGTATGTCGGCCATTATCGAAAATTCCTCCCCGGCAAAAGAAACCATACGCAGGCTGCTCTACCATTTTGTAAATGAACTAACCAAAGACCCCGAACATAAGGGTTGCTTCCTGGTAAACTCGGCCGTTGAACTGGCTTCACATGACCCGGAAATCAACCAAATGCTGTGTGAGAGCGATCGCCAGACAGAGGCGCTCCTGCGCGAAACGATAGAAAAGGGTCAAAAAACGGGCGAGATAACTAATAACCAGGATGCAGCTTCGATAGCCGGTTTTATTTTTAACAATATCAAAGGCATGCGTGTAACGGCCCGGTCGGGTGTGGATAAAAAAACGTTTGACGGCATAGTGGCGATGACGCTTTCCGTTTTGGACTAAGGCAGTTAACTGTTTAAAATGCGCGCGCAAACACCCTTCAAACAGCATACGAAAATGCTCATTTTTAATCCCTTAATTTTTTATTGCACCCCAAAATGGTACGTTTTTTTGGAGTTTCGTGAACACCCGGATCATTGAAATTTACCCGGGCCTGCGGCTGTTTGTCCGGAAGGATTTAAAAACAGTTTCTCCAACATAATGCTGCGCGATTTTTCACCCATTCACCCTAAACATGGCTAAAAGATGATCGAGGCCTTCAGGAGAATGCAGGGCGGCAGTTTGCTCCATGGTCATTTTTGCAACTTCCCCGGCCCGAGCACGCATTTGTTGTTCGTATGCAGCTATCGCCGAACCGGTGTTGGTGAAATCATCGCTGAGCAGGCATTCGCTCAGTTCCAGTGCGTCGAGCATCGCCATGTTGACGCCTTCACCGGCGTATGGCGGCATCAGGTGCGCGGCATCGCCCAACAGGGTAAGATCGGGCCGCGCCTGCCAAAACTGTTCAAAAGGCATGCAGTATTGCGGACGAGGGATCAACCCGCCATTGGCGTTTTCAAACAGCTCATCCCAAATGCCGTCCCACCCGTTAAATTCCTGTTTGAACCAGGCCAGCGTTTGTAACCTGTCCGAAAAATCGATAGCACAGTCATTTACCCATGTTTCGGGCGTTTTGCAGCTGGTATAAAACGCCAGGCTGCCATCCCCTTTGGAATTGACGAAAAGGCATTTTTCGTCGCCAGGGGCGAATATTTTACCGCCCTGCAATAAGCGGTGGATATTGGGAACAGCTGTTTCTGAATTATAAACAGCGCCTTCCAAAGCGGTCACCCCGGCGTAAAATGGCTTGATTGGGGTGACAAAAGGCCTGATGCGGGAGTTGGCCCCGTCAGCCCCGATAACGATATCAGCGTATACCGACGATTTATTTTTAAAATAGAGCAAAAAGCCATCGCCTTCCGACATCGAAATAAAATTGCTGTCCCAAACCACCGTGCCGGGTTGCAGGGAATCGAGCAAGATGTTACGCAGCGGGCCGCGGTCAATCTCGGGCCGGGCCAACTCGTTGTCGTCATCAGCTTCAAAACTATCCTCAAACAGTATTTCGGCGTTTTTATCGGTAACACGCATCCGGTCGGCGCCGGGGCGGTAATTAGCCTTAAAAGCATCCATCAGGCCGGCCGCAGCTAATGCTTTTAAACCCGAATCGTAATGCAAATCGAGCGTAGCGCCCTGAACCCTTACGGCCCGGCTTGCATCACGCTCATAAACTTTTACGTCGGCGCCATTCATTTGTAAAAGCCGGGCGAGTGTCAATCCGCCCGGGCCGCCGCCTATTATGGCTATTTTTTTGTTTTTGATTGTTGTCATCTTTATTTGGTGCCCATACTACGTACGGTAATCAGGCAGACGACCATGGCAGCCAAATATTTTTGAAACTTAAAAATTTATTCGCGGCTGAGCGGTTAAAGCTCCAAAAGTATTCTTCTAATAAAAAAAATTAATTAATAAACAATTTTCAATAATCGACTGTTTTTGTTCAAATACTTGTCCCCTTCGGAATGTGTAGAAAGACAAGTGATTAAGAAACCGATATTTTAAAATTTATGTTATGAAAAAGACAATGATAATTTTACTGGCCATAATTGGAAGTGCCGCAGTTTTCTCATCATGCAGCAAGGATCAGCCGGTGGTGTATAGTATGACCAACCAGCAATTTGTGGCGCGCTCGGCAAGCTATTTTAATTTTCAGATACAGGCCGGAAACCTGGCTAAAACCAGGGGCGTAAATGATAGCGTAAAATCATACGGCACTGCAATGGTAAACGACAACACCATCGCCTATACTGCTTTAAAAACGCTGGCCGCCGGAAAGGGCCTGACCGTTTCAACCACGCTGCAGACAAGCGACCAATCCAATTTAAATGCATTGGCGTCTCAATCAGGAGCGACATTTGATCAATCCTATGCACAAATTATGGTACTTACCCATAACCAGGAGATCGCCTTGTTTACGCTCGGCGAACAGTCCACTGGGGTGGCCGATGCGGATTTGAGGTCATTCTCGTTTAATCAGCTACCCTTGTTGGGTTTGCGGCTTCAATCGGCCTATAATCTGCAAACTATGGTGTCGAAAGAATGACGCCGGGTTAAGATCAACAAAAAAGCGCTTCAGATTTTGAAACGCTTTTTTTGTTTGGTGGTGTTGCCCTTTATTGCCCGAATTTAAAAGTGCGGTTTACCGTCGGTGATAAAGTAAAACAGGTAGTCCTTAATAACCGTGTTCCAACCTTCGTGACACAGCAAATAGCACTCTTTTTCGGGAACCAGTCCTTCATGCGTAAAGTGAAGAACCGTGTGATCTCCTTTTGGCATAATCTCAAAAATCATTTTGGTATTTTTCCATTCATGTTTGTCCTTTTGAAGCCAATTCATCGTGCTTTCGGTAACAAGCCACACTATTTTTTGGTGGGGGATAACTTCAACTAACTTTTGTTTAGAATAATGCGCACCGGGGTGGTTGATGATAAACTCGTCATTTAACTTTATACTATTTCCTTCAAGGTCATTGCCACCCCACCATTTTGCAACATCGCTGGTAATGCACCTGAAAACAATTTGCGGAGACTTTGCGACTTCAATTGTCGCCTCATAATCTTTATTTGACATTTTTAATCGGCTAAAATTTACTTTACCTTGCCGTCAGTTATAAAGTTGTACAGCATCTCTTTAATAACCAGATCACAAATCGCAGCTAACCTGTCGTATTCATTTTCCAGAATAAAACCGTCATAAGTAAAATTGAGCAGGGTATTGCCGCCTTTGGGGCTTAGTTCAAAAATGAATTTTGTCCCTGTCCAGTCAAAGTTGTCCGTTTTGCGTATGCTGTCCGTTACAAGCCATACGACTTTCGCATTCGGCACAAATTCGACTACCTTGTTTTTTGAATAGTGCGAATCTCCTGACTTAAATACAAACTCATCATTAAGTTTGGCGCTTTCTCCTTCAAAGTCTTCAGGCCACCATTTTGCAACATCATGGGTGATGGCGTTAAAAACATTTTTTATAGGTTTTGCAACCTCAATGGCCACGCTGTAGTTTGCCGCTATATTTTTTTGACTTTCCATATTAATTATCGTCTTAATCTGTCGTTAAAAGCGATCACTTTTGGTTATTTGGTGGCTGGCCGAAAAACGCCTTCCCCGGTGGTAAAATACGAAAACAGGCTTGTTTTTATCCAATGCGTCCAGCCGGGTTCGCAGTCCTTATAACATTCTGCATCGGGCGTAAGGCCTTCATGCGTAAATTTCAGGGTTGTTACGCCGTCATCTTCAACCAGGTCAAAAATTAATTTGGTGTTGGTCCATTCCTTTTTGTCATTATACCAGGGCATATTGCAATCCGTAACCAGCCAAACCATCCTTTTGCCGGGGATCAATTCCGTTACAGTAAAGTTGAAGAAAGAATCTCCGCTCATCTTTATTATAAACTCATCGTTTAGTTTTTCGGCGCTCCCCGTAAAAGTTACACCCCACCATCCGGGTATATTGCTGATTTTTTTGATTGCCTCGTCCGCGCTGATATGTGCAGAGATGCTGCTGCTGAAATCGTTCTTTTCCATTTGATTTGCTTTTTTTAATCAAAGGTAGCGCGACCGCAGCCTGAAGTATTGTACAAATCGGAAGTCAGCTGGTAAAATTCCGGGTGCTGAGTTCGTTCATGCTGTTTTGCAGCTCGGTTGGGGTATACCCGGTAAACCGTTTAAATGCCCGGATGAAATGGGATTGGTCGTGGTAATACTGGTAAATATGCGCTTTTAACTCCATTGATTTAACGCCGGTTGCATACGCCTGGTAAAACTGTTTGAACCGCACTATTTCGGCCAGGTTTTTGGGCCCGGTGCCCAGGTGTTCCAAAAACTTGGTGTGCAGCCAGCGCGAACTGTAGCCGGTTTCTTTTTCAAGCTGCCCTACGCTTACCAGGCCTTTTGAAGCCGATATACGCCCGATGCAATAATCGTAGATCGGGTCGGACGTAGTTTTCTCCAGCAAGTTGATCAGGAAATCCTGCAGGAGCTGCAATTTCATCGTCACGGAGTTTGTTTCCGCAAGTTGAGTTTGCAATTCCTCTGACCGGCTGCCGATCAGGTCTGCCAGCTCCACGATCTGATTTTTAACCTCGCTGTAGGATAAGCGAAATAAACGATAGGCCCCAAGCGGGTTGAATTCGATGATTATCGTGCCTGTTTGCGCGTCTTCCTGCGGATCAATAAGGACAGGTGAGTCGATAAGCCCCGATAAACTGAGCTTATTTTGATTTTGAATAAAGGTTTTATCGCCGATGCGTGCTTCAATTCCGTTACGGTAAGTAAACGTCAATTTGAAATTTGCATTCGGGACAATCAGTTTTCTTTCCGTGGCGGGAAGACGGCCGCTGCTTTCAAATACACTCATTTTAGCAACGTACGGGCTCAGTAAAGGATGCGGCGTTATCGGAATGAAGCGGAAATCTGTCATTTGGCTATCCCTGCGAAATATTTCTGACAGTTAAAGATAGCGCTAAGAAATGATTTTCTTAAGTTTTTATTGCGGGTGTCTTATTGAAGACTATACACGCAGCTTTCAACTACCTGAAAAGCAAAGAGCCTCTCAACAAACTGAAAGGCTTTTGCTGTTTTGATGCAAGACTTATCGCCTTTGGACTTGATACTCCGGCTCCTGGCATCAGCCGGCTATTTTGACGTTTTACGACGCTGCAAAGCAATCGCCATAAGCAATTAGTTGTCAACCAAATAACTACAACAGTTTCATAATAGCTTTTATGGTGCAGTAACGTTGTGCAACGCAAATTTGTATCATTAATAGTTAGCAAATCATGTACAGCTTAATTTCTTCCAGTTCTGTTTTTTGTTTCGGGACAAGCGACGCCGGATACGTTTACCGGTGGATGATGGATGGGAAAGCGGCGTTTGTCAGGTTAATAGCGGTACATGCGTGTTTCTTGTGCAGGCTGCAAGCGGCCCCGGTATCGATGGTTTTGATGGGTTGAATTTGGTTGGTGATGCCGGGGCCTGCGGGCGCCTTTTATCGGGTATTTATAAAAACTTATTGTATTATGCTTTTAATAACTCAGCCGTCTGCGATCAAGTTCCAGGGAAACCTCGCAATATACTGCTACAATTGCCCCGACTGCAAGCTGCGGCTCACCAAAAGAGTGCGGTCGGGCAAAATGCTTCAAACGTTTTCGAAACTCTTTCCGCTGGAGAAATACGCATGCGAGGGGTGCTGGCGAACCCACTATCTGTATGTTAAAAAATACAGTACCGATGCACCTCCGCGCCAGCTAAAATACAGGCTGGATATTTTAGAAAACTGCCGCCACACACATGGCGACGATAGCTCAAGAGCCTGGCTGATCGAAAAAATGTACCGGTACGTCGCTTATTTATAAAAGCCCGTAATCTCCGGGAATAATCTCACCGATAATAGAATTCCAAAAGGCATCCTGTCGATTTCAATTGTAAAGTTAAAATTGAGCATATTAGCCAAAGGCTCATTGGTTTTGTTTTTTGCAATTTTAAATCAATTCCGGTAACACTCAGCATCTGTTGCATTGCCTTACCAGGCGATTGATATTGGGCCGTACAGCGGGAAGGCAGGGGTTCGACAATTTATTTTACGATACCAAAAAATTCATAAATTAGATACCGTCAATCCTCTTCAAAAAAATAAAGTATATGCCGGCCTAACACCATGCAAAAAAAATTTGACGTATCTGTAAAGCAGTTATACCTGCTGATATTTATCACTGCGGGCAGTTTGATAGGGCTTGGGCTTTACGGAATTAATGGCTATAAAAAACTGAACGAAAACACCCGGACGCTTTATGCCGACAGGGTGGTATGCATGCGCCAACTGGCAAACATGCGTTTTCAGTATGCCGGAGAAATTGTACCGGTAGTGTTGAGCGTTAAAAGCCATCAGCTAACCTTTGATGAGGCGCTGAAGGATGTCCGCAATGCCAGGCTCATCATCGACTCGAACTGGCATAGCTATAAACTGACCTATCTTACCCCTGAAGAAAACTTTTTAGCAAAACAAACGGATACTTTAAAGAACAAGGTTGATGAGGATATTAAAACGCTGGAGTCTATCCTGCTAAAAAAAGATGCGGCAGGGCTTGACAGCGTACTTAAAAAGCAAGTGCCGGCTACGGTGATGCCATTTTCGATGAAACTGACGCAACTAATGGATTTGCAGGAGCGGGTGGGCAAGCAACTATACCAAAATAGCAGGCATACTTATATCACTGCTTCAAAAAACTTCGCAATATGGATATTTTTCTCTCTTTTAATCGGTCTTGCATTATCATTTGTCATCATAAAAAATATCCGGCGGTTGATTAAGGAAATTTTGGAGCGTAATGAAAGTATTACCTTAAGCGAAAATAAATACCGGTCGGTGCTGGAAAATGCCTCTGACGCAATTTACCTCGCGGATAATACCGGGAACTTTATCGATTTGAGCGACAGCATGTGTAAAATGCTCGGTTATTCAAAGGAAGCGTTATTGCCGTTAAATTTTTCGGATATCATTGATCCTGAAACCCTGAAAAACAACCCGATTGAGCGGCCCGTCATTCCTAACCAGCCCATATTTAAGGAAAGAACCTTCATAACCAGCGCGGGGGAAAAAATTGAAGTTGAAATAAACGGGCAAAGGATTTCTGAAAATACACTGATGGGCGTTGCCCGTAATGTTACCGAGCGAAAGAAGATAGAAACGGAGCTGAGGGAAGCTGAATTAAAGTTCAGGACCGTTGCTGAAAAATCCATGTTAGGGATATACATAACTCAAAATAAGCGGTTTTTATATGTAAATCCCCGTTTTGCGGAAATTTTTGGTTACGAACGCCAGGAATTGATGGACTTATCTACCGGAATTATCGATACGATATATGCTGAAGAAAGCCGTGCCATGATCAGGGAAAAAATACGGGCCCGTGACAATGGAGAAACGGAAGGCGCCCACTATGAGGCGGTAGGCCTAAAAAAAGATGGCGCCAGGATACAGGTAGAGTTTTATGGCAACAGGGTTACCATTAACGGGCTGCCTGCGGCTATCGGAACAGCGTTGGATATTACCGAACGTAAACACGCGCAGGAACTTATTTTAAAAGAGAAAGAACTCTCGGAAACGATCATAAATAGCTTACCAGGTATATTTTATTTACTGGATGAGAACGGCAGGGGATTACGCTGGAACAAAAACCTTGAGACGGTTACGGGCTATTCAGCTGAGGAAATTGAATGCGCGGTTCTGCGGAATTTTGTTGCTGAGGAGGACCGTGAAATTATGCAAAGAGCGGCCGGGGCTACATTTGAAAAAGGGTATGCAACTGCAGAAGTGAGGGTGGTAACTAAAGCTGGCGAAAAAATCCCTTATTTACTTACGGGTAAACGCATCATTTACGAAAACCGGCTTTGTTTGCTGGGGACCGGGGTCGATATTTCAAAACGCCTTAAAGCTGAAGAAGAATTAAGGTTATCCGAACAAAACCTGGCACACTATAACCGCGAACTTACCCTGCTGAATACCATAAGCGACATTATTTTAGGCAATGATGATGAAACTGAACTTTACACGGAAATATGCGATTGTATTGTAAATACGGGCGGGTATAAACTGGCCTGGGTATGTTACAAACCTGATGCAAATGGTGACCATACCATTGTACCGCTCGCCGCTGCGGGAGTAACTGATTATTTGAAGGGAATTAAACCTGCATTGAACGACCCGGAATTGTCAAAATGGCCAATGGCAGCAGCTTTAACTAACGGTGACACATTTGCTGATGATGTAAACGACAAAACTTATTTGGCGCTAGGGCTGGAGAATGCAAAGAAGTACGGGATATATTCATCGTTGGTGCTAAAACTTGATTTGGGAAAGGGCAAAACAGGGGCGATAATGATCTACAGCGGGAAAACTAATGCATTCGATGGATCTGAGGTAACGCTGCTTGAACGCGTTGCTGCTTATTTATCGATCGGGGTTCAGAACATTGAAAACCGTAGCATACTTAATGAGTCAGAGAGCCGGTTCCGGGGTGCGTTCGAAAATTCGGCTATCGGAATGGCCCTCGTTTCACCAGGAGGAAAATGTCTCAAGGTGAACCGATCTCTCTATGAAATGCTTGG
>Ga0206971_10117_pt1 | contig 29034 bp, 22 predicted proteins | sample Alteio_BWOrgHeat_85_FD_152917 | JGI IMG/M metagenome (GOLD analysis project Ga0206971, IMG submission 152917) | Enriched cells from forest soil in Barre Woods Harvard Forest LTER site, Petersham, Massachusetts, United States -... | ecosystem: Environmental > Terrestrial > Soil > Temperate forest >...
CATCGCCAAGATGAATAACTCTCAAATCGTTTTCGTCGCCGGACATGAAATGGGGCATTATGTTCTGCGGCATATTCCGAAGGGCCTCGGCTATGGGGCTCTATTATTGCTCGTGCTCTTTTACTGCGGCTATCGCAGCGTCGGGTCGCTACTGTCACTTTGGGGATCAGCCTGGAAAATCAAAGGCCTGGAGGATTGGGCGTCTCTGCCCGTTCTGCTGCTTCTCTTGTCGATTTTTTCTTTCATCGCAAACCCCTTGGTTAGCGCGGGATCTCGCCATTTCGAACATCAGGCCGATCAGTATGGGCTCGAAGTGACGCACGGCTTGACGCCTGATTCAGGACAAGTGGCGGCGCAAGCGTTTCAGATTTTGGGCGAGGTCGATTTGTCCGATCCTGAGCCAAGTCTGGCGAACGTATTCCTGTTCTATTCGCATCCGACGATTGCGGATCGGGTTCAGTTTTCGCTGACCTACGATCCGTGGACAGATGGCGGCCAAGGCGAGTTCGTGAGATAGCTCTCTCTAACTTCCGATAAAGCGCGCGTAGAAGCTACGGGCGACCGAGGTGTCGGTTGTGCCTTTGATGATGGCGCGACCGTCCGCGAACAGTGTCATTTCGTAGGGCTCACGTGTGAACTTCAGCACAAAATCATTGTGGCGTACGGTTCCATGCGCTTTGAGGCGCTGGTTCATTTCCGCGAAGTCCACGGGGCGTTGACGTTCGTGGATCTGGACTGAGTTGCGTCCGCAGAGAGTGATGTGCGGGCGACCTTCGCCGGCTAAATGAATGAACTTCCTTTCGCCGCAGGCACGGCAGCCGGCATGTGCGTTGTCTGCCGAGATTTCTGCATGCTGGTTAAGCCAGACGTCGAATGACAACAGCGTGCGGCGCATGCGGTCTTCGGCTCCGACGAGAAATTTCAGAGCTTCTGTCGCCGATATCGAGGCGGCTAGATTGACGGCGGAATTAAGAATCCCAGCGGTCTCACAGGTTTCGAATGTGCCGCCGGGCAGGTCGGGGAAAATACAGGCGAGACAGGCGGTCTTGCCCGGAAGAATGTTGAGTGTGACGCTGTAGCTGCCGACTGCTGCGGTGTAAATCCACGGAATCGAATGTTTTACCGCAAAGTCATTGATCAGATAGCGGGTCTCGAAATTATCGGTACCGTCTAGGATCAACGACACTCCTTCAAGTAACGCTTCAATGTTGTCTGGCGTGAGGTCGGCTACGTGCGGCTCGACGGTAATTTCAGAGTTGAAGCCGGCGATGCGACGGGAGGCCGCGACAGCCTTGGGTAAGGATTCGAGCGCATCCGCTTCGTCAAATAACGATTGGCGTTGCAGGTTGCTGGGCTCAACGTAGTCACGGTCGATGATGCGTATGGTTCCGACGCCGGCGCGAGCCAAAAGAGAGGCCAGCGCGGACCCGGTCGCGCCGCAGCCGACGATGGCGACACGGGCAGCCTCCAGTTTGCGCTGGCCTTCGGCTCCGATACCGGCAAACAGCACCTGCCGTGAATATCTTTCTTCTGGTTCCAAAGGGGTCACCGTCTCTACCTGCCTAAGCCATTATTATAGTTTCCATCGCTTTACGTTTGTTTTGGCGTGCCCGGCTGAAAGGTTTTAGGCCAGCGTTTCGGCTCATGACCCGCAGCAGGACAACAGCCACCTCGATACAACACGGCCATTTAAGGGTTCATCGAACGACGTAGAAACTGCGGATAAGGACAAAGGGAGCGCATTCAAGCTTGAGGCGGACTTGGGTTACGGCACTTGCCGGGCTGATTGGTGCGGTGCTTCTGACCGCTCCGCTTCCAGGCTTCGGCGCGCAGAACGAGTCGACGCCGGCCGCTCAAACTTCGCCTCCGTTGCAATTTGGCAGCACATCCTCCTACGAAGGATCGATCACACAGGGCATAAGTTTTCCGGGCGTCGCCGATAGCAAAACGCAGAAAGAACTGCTGGATCTGATTCCTCAGAAAGCTGGCGAGCCTCTCGATCGCGACCGGATTCGTCAGAGCATCCAGAATCTCTTCGCAACGGGCCGCTTCGCCGATATCCGTGCCGAGGCTGAACTTACTAGCGAGCACAAAGTAAATCTGGCATTTGTGACGACTCCCAATTTTTTTATCGGGGAAGTTCGCGTGGAAGGGAACTCCGACCATCCCACCGCAGGGCAATTGGAGAATACTTCGAAGTTGCAACTCGGAGAACTCTTCACACCTGACAAGCTGGAGCGCGCACTCGCGGGAATTAAAGAGCTGTTGAACGAAAACGGATACTACCGCGCGGCAGTCACCGACACTCTGGAAAAGCATCCTGATACGCAAGAGATTGGGATTGTCTTTCATCTTGTGCTGGGAGCGCAGGCGCATGTGGGCGAAGTGAAAGTGACCGGGCAACCGGGTTACACGGCAGGCCGAGTCAGGGAAATCGCGCACTTTCATCCGGGCGATTCAGTTTCGTCTCTGCGGGTCAACAACGCTCTGGATCGTTTGCGCAAGAAATATCAGAAGGGCAATCATTGGCTGGCTGAGGTGACAGTCGCCTCGCGAACGTATCGCCCGCAAACCAACGCAGTTGATTTTGTCTGGAATATTGATCCCGGGCCAGTGCTACTGATCGTCGCGGAAGGCTTCAAGATCGGCCAGCGCGTGTTGAAAAATAACATTCCCGTCTACGAAGAGAATGCACTTGACGACGATCTGCTAAACGAGGGGCGACGCAATCTGCTTAACTACATGCAGGGGCGAGGATATTTCGACGCCAAAGTTTCCGTGAGCAGAAAAAACGAGACTGGCGGCAAGCAGATGCGGGTAGTTTATGACATCGACGCGGGCTCCCAGCATAGGGTCGCACGGATTGAGATCGATGGTTATCACTACTTCGAACGCGCTCAGTTGCGTGCACTCATGTCGGTGCAACCGGCGGGACGTGTTCTTTCGCATGGTCTGTACAGCCAGCGCTTACTGAACTCGGATGTGGCTTCCATAGAGAATCTCTACCACGCGAATGGTTTCCCGCAGGTAAAGGTGACCAGCGAGGTAGTCGATAACTATCAGGGACGCGAGAACCAACTGGATGTTCACCTGCATGTAAACGAGGGCTTTCAGGTTAAGGTAGGCGAGTTCAAAATCGTCGGCGTCACAGCCTTGAAACAGACTGATCTTCCGCAACTCAACGAGAGCACCCGCGAGCCGTTCTCCGAAGCTCGAATCGCCGACGACCGCGATCTTATCCTGAACAAGTATTTCAACAACGGATTTCCCGACGCTACGTTCGAAGCCTCGGCCCAGCCTTCGCCCAGCAATCCGAATATCATGGACGTGACCTACAGCGTGCATGAAGGCCAACAGACAATCGTGAACCGCGTGCTAGTGTCTGGACTTCACTACACTCGGCCATTCATTGCGCAGCGCGAATTGCTTGTACACCCTGGCGACCCGTTGAGCCAGATCGACATGCTCGACACCCAGAGCCGTTTGTACGACCTGGGGATTTTTTCTCTGGTTGATACGGCAGTCCAGAATCCTGACGGCAAAGAACCTCAAAAAAATGTTCTCGTGCAGTTGCAAGAAGCTAAGCGCTATACGTTCAACTACGGAATCGGACTCGAATTTCAGACCGGTCAGCCGGCCGGCGGCACAAGCGCTCCGCAAGGCACAACCGGAGTGAGTCCGCGGGTGTCTTTTTCCGTCACCCGGCTCAATGTTCGCGGTTTTGACCACACGCTCACTTTTAGCGCGGCGGTTGGCCGGCTGCAGCAACGAGCGCTAATCAGTTACGAAGCGCCACGATGGCTGAATAGCCCGCACTGGAAACTTTCGCTGACCGGCTTTTACGATGACACCGTCGATGTCACCACGTTCACCTCGGAGCGGTTGGAGGGTTCAGTCCAGGCGGAACAGACTCTCAGCAAGTCGAGCACCATGGAATACCGGTTTACCTACCGCCGGGTGCAGGCGACAAACCTGCCGCCGAATCTGAGCCTGGTTCCTCAATTTTCTCAGCCGACACGGGTTGGAGGACCGGGTTTCACCTACATTCGTGACCATCGCGACAATGCGATCGACAGCACCAAGGGAAGCTACCTCACGGTTGACGGAAGTGTCGCCTATAACTACTTCGGATCGCAGAGAGATTTCAGCCGTATCCTGGTGCAACATTCGAGTTACTACGCATTCGGCAAAAACCGGCTTCAGGAAAAAAAGTTCGTTTTTGCCCGGTCAACGCGTGTCGGGGTGGAAACCCCCTTCGGAAATACGACTTTGCTACCTCCCGGCCAATGTCCAAATACGGGCGACCTGCAGTGTATTCCGCTACCTGAACTTTTCCTCTCCGGCGGGGGCAACTCTCACCGCGGATTCGGGTTAAATCAAGCAGGACCTCGTGATCCAAATACCGGATTTCCGCTTGGTGGCGGCGCACTGTTCCTGAACAATCTGGAGCTGCGCTTTCCGGCGGTTTCGATGCCCTTTGTTCACGACAACCTGAGTTTTGCGCTGTTTCACGACGCGGGCAATGTTTTCACCAATGGAACCGTAATGGTCAACAATCTTCTGCGGTGGAAGCAGAAAGACCCGCAGCTTTGCCTGCAGGCCAGCACGGCGAACCAATGCGATTACAGTTACATTTCACACGCGGTTGGGCTTGGTGTACGCTACAAGACACCCATCGGACCTGTGCGCTTCGATTTCGGTTACAACTTAAATCCGCCGGCGTTTCCGAGTCACGCCATTCTTCCAGATGGGACCGAAGGCGCGTTTCTTCCGGAACACGCGTCGCACTTTAACGTATTCTTTAGCATCGGGCAGACATTTTGATGGCAAAGCTAATCGCAATCGCCGGATGGCTTCTAGGTTTGGTTCTGACGTTTAATCTCGCGGCCTCGGCTGGCGAGATTCTCGACCGCATTGTCGCCTCGGTGAATGGCCATGTGGTTTTGCAAAGCGACTGGGAAGATGCGATCCGATACGAAGCATTCATTGCCGGCACGCAGTCGAACGAAATGCCAGGCTCAGAGCGCAATGCGGTACTTGATCGGTTAATTGATCAGGAACTACTTAGCGAGCAGATGCACGCCTCCGACTTTCAGCGCGCCACTGACGCGGAAATCAATAAACGAATCCAAGAGGTTCAGAAACTTTACCCGGATGCTTCCACCGATGCGGGCTGGCGTGCGACCCTGAACCGCTACGGGCTGACGGAAAATGAACTCAGGGAGAGAGTCGCACTGCAGTTGAATTTAATGCGACTGGTAGACGCCCACCTGCGCCCTAACGTCAACATCGACGGCAAAAGCATTGAAAGCTATTACAACCAGGAGTTGCTGCCGCAGCTGCGCCAGTCGGGGGCCAAGGACGTTGCCCTTGCCGACGTTACCGGAAAAATCAAAGAGCTACTCACGGAACAGAAAGTGAATCAACTGCTCATTTCATGGCTGCAAAATCTCCGTTCGAGTAGCGATATCCGCACGATGCTTGGTACACCCGATCCGGGGAATCAATTAAGATGACCGAAGCCGGCGCCAATCCGCGTCGGCGAAGGCTCTGGAAATATCTGCTCTTCGCCTCTCTTGCCACCCTGCTGTTCACCGCAGCTTTCGCCTGGTACATGACCACCGACTCCTTTCAGGCCATGATCCGGCGGAGAATCGTCGCCGAGCTGGAAACCATGACCGGCGGCCGGGTTGAACTGGGCAGCTTTCACACAACGCCATTTCGCCTGCGCGTCGAAATACGCGATCTCACTATTCACGGCAACGAAAAGACTGGCGAGGTTCCGTACGCTCATGTCGAACGTGCCGTTGCGGAAATGAGAGTCATTTCCATTCTAGGCTTCGAATTCGGGTTCAATTCGGTTGTCCTCGATCATCCCGTGGTACACGTCATCGTTTATCCGGACGGCACGACCAATCAACCGTCTCCGAAATTGTGGCAAGTATCTGAGCGAAACGCTCTCGAACAGATTTTTCGGCTTTCGATTGGACGACTGGTACTGCGCCGCGGCGCGATCCTGTGGAACGATCAGACGATTCCACTCGACTTCACTTCCGAGGACGTCTCTGCCGAGATGGACTATTCGGTCATCCATCGGAGATATTTCGGGAATTTTCTTCTCGGAAAAGTAGATACAACTTTTCTAAATTCCCGGCCGCTCGCCTGGATGGCAGAAGCCCACTTCAGCCTAGGCCCGGACAGTATTGATTTCGGATCACTGAAAATGAATTCAGGGCGATCTCACTTGGAGGCAAAAGGTTCTTTAAAGCATTTCCGAAAGCCTGAAATCACGGCCGACTACGACGCTAAACTAGATATCGAAGAGTTGGCCGCAGTCACACGCAGAAGTGAACCTCGCGGGGGCATCGCTGAAGTACAGGGACGCGGAACTTGGTCCATGCAGGATTTTTCCGGCGCGGGCAAAGTTCTGCTCAAGGATTCCGGTTGGCATGACCGATCCATCGATATCAACAATGTGAACGCCAGCAGTCAATTCGCGTTTAGTCCCGACAAATTCACGCTGAATCAAATTGAAGCCCACTTGCTGGGAGGCAGCGCTACAGGAAATTTGGAAGTAACCGATTGGCTGGAGAATCGCCCGGCGAAGAAAGAATCAAAATCGAAAATTGAGCAAGAGAAGGGAGTTGTCGCCATCAAGATTCGGGACTTATCGGCGGCTAAATTTGCCGACTCGGTTTCCACAGTCGCTTTTCCACTGCGGAAGATGAATCTAACAGCGACAACCAGCGGAACAATTGATCTTCACTGGCGCGGCTCTCCAAAGAAGGCCGAGGTTACGGTTGCACTTGATGCAGTTCCGCCGATTTCGCCATCCAGTGGGGAGAACCCGCTCATCGCGCATGGCCATGCAACCTACCACGTGGAGAGCGGAGAACTGGATGTCTCCGACCTGTTAGCAAGCTCGCGCGCCAGCCAGCTACAGGCCTCGGGCAAACTGGGGCGCAGCGGCGCTTTGAAGCTGTCACTCCAGACTTCAGATCTCGGAGAATGGCGATCTTTCCTTGCTGGGCTGGGTAAGCCGGTCGAAATACCTGCTCTGTTGCACGGGCATGCATCTTTCAACGGTGTCGCGACCGGTGTCGTGCCGGACATCAGTTTTTCCGGGAATTTGCAAGCGCAGGACTTCGACTACCGTCTTCCCGGCAAATCGCCGCAGGAACAATTGGTTCACTGGGACAGTCTAGAAGCTAATGTTCAATTATCGGCGCGAGCTCTGGCGATTCGACACGGAGTTCTGCTGCACGGAGACGCAACAATCAATTTCGGCTTCACGGGTGCCTTGGCTCATTGGCAGTTCGCTGACGAAAACTCCTTTACCGCGCGACTGGCAATGCACAATGCGGAAATATCAGACTTTCTACCGCTGACCGAATACAACCTGCCTGCAACGGGAGCGGTGAATTTGTATCTTCAGGCTTCTGGGACTCGCTCAGAACCTCAGGCGAACGGCCGCGTCGAAATGACGGGAGTCGAACTGCGCGGCGAATCGGTCAAGCGCTTTACTGCCGATTTGAAAGTCAATCGCCACGAAGTCCAGCTTACGCAAATTGACCTGGATTATCGTGATGCGAAAGTAAAAGGCGGCGCCGACTATGACTTCTCCGCTCGATCGTTTCACTCGGATTTGACGGGTACAAATTTCGATCTTGGGACGCTCGCCGCGGGGAGGACAGCGCGGTGGCAACTCGGTGGGCGGGTCGATTTCAACGCTCATGGTGCCGGCACACTGGAGAAGCCGCAAATCGATGCCGCGCTGGTACTGCATGACGTTACGGTCGACAACCAACAGGAGGGAAATTTCACTCTGCGGGCAACAACCCAAGGCGAAATTCTTCACCTGAGCGGTGGCTCTGAGGCACAACCTCCGAAGCTGGCCATCGACGGGCAGATCCACATGCGCGACGGGTGGCCATCGAATCTCAACCTTCGCTTCAGCCATCTGACGCTTAATGCTTTGTTGCGGCCGTATCTGCAAGATCGCCTGACCGGCGCGGCAACGGCATCTGGCGAAGTGACGGTTCAGGGATCGCTTCACGATCCGCGCGATGCCAACCTGACAGGCAATCTAAGCGATCTCGCGCTTGACGTCGAGAACATGAAACTGCACAACCAGGGCGCGGTTGAGTTTGCGGTTTCTAACAAGGCACTGCGGCTGAAGAGCTTTCATTTGCTGGGAGAAGATACCGACTTGTCCACAGAGGGGACGATCCAATTAACCGGAGATCGTGGCCTCGATCTGCACGCCCATGGACAGGGCAACCTGAAATTACTTGAGAGCTTCGATCCGGCATTTACCTCCGCTGGCCTTGTTGCGGTCGATATGGACGTTGCTGGCACCATTTCAGCCCCGTTGATGCAGGGCAAGCTGCAAATCAGCGATGGATCGATCGCCTACCTTGACTTGCCAAGCGCCTTCACCGGCATCAACGGTTCGTTGACCTTCAGCCAGAACCGCTTGCAGATCGAAAACCTTAACGCGCACACGGGAGGCGGGCTCGTCGCTTTCGGAGGCACGGCCGCGTGGATCAATCATCAACTAAACTTCGATCTCAGCCTGCAGGAAAAAGATGTTCGGCTGCGGTATCCGCAGGGGATTAGCTCGACTGCGAACGCCAACCTGCGATTTGTTGGTAATTCCTCGGCTTCAACATTTTCCGGCGACATCACGGTCATGAAACTATCGGTCATGCCCGGATTCGATTTCGGAGCCTATCTGTCGCGCTCCAATGCACTGCCGGTTACGAATCCCACGCTGAACAAAATTCGCCTCGACGTACACATCGTCACCGCGCCTGAGTTGCAAATGCAGACGGCTATCGTGAGGCTATCAGGGGATGCAGACTTGCGGCTTCGTGGCAGCGCGGCCAAACCAGTGCTACTCGGTCGCGCTGAGGTACTCGAAGGCGCCGTGTCGTTCAACGGAGCGAAGTACGAATTGGAACGCGGCGACGTCACTTTCAAAAATCCGGTGACCACTACTCCCGAACTGGATTTACAGGCGACCACCCATGTTCGCGACTACGACATTACGCTGAGCTTGAATGGTGAGCCCGACAAACTCAAGCTGAGCTACCGCTCGGAACCCCCGTTGCCGGAGGCAGACATCATCACCCTCCTTGCACTCGGTCGCACTACCACCGAATCGGCACAATTGCAGGAGTCCGGCCAGTCTTCATTCACACAGGAGGCGTCGAGCGCAATCATCAGCTCGGCTCTGAACGCAACCGTTACCAACCGTGCACAGCGGCTGTTCGGCGTCAGCCGCATCAAAATCGATCCTGAAGGACTGAACACCGAAACCACTCTCGCCCGAGGTCCAGCCGTCACCATCGAACAACAGGTGTCCAACAACCTGACGCTCACTTACAGCACAAGCGTGGAATACGCGACGCAACAGATCATCCAGGTTGTGTACGACCTGCCTCGGAATATTTCGATCGTTGCGATTCGGGATCAAGACGGAGTCGTAAGCTTTGATCTCAAAATTCGCCGCCGTAAGAAATGATTTAGATCTACCCGGACAACAACTCTGATTCCAAATCCAAAGCCAGGTTCGATTGTGCTTTGGACGATTTCGACGCACCGGGCCTGATTTCTCCCAGCTTGACCAGACGCGCCACGATCGACGGGACGGTCCGGTTGTGCGACTTAGCGATCTCATGGAAATCGATCCCTCGCCGCACTTCGGCGCAAACCTGTGCATCCTCATCGCGCGACCAATAGCGGCCAGCCTGTGCCGGGCGATGCTGATCCCGCTGTTCCAGTTGAAACAGCGCCCCCAGGGAACGGTTCAGCGCTTTCACGACTTGCGGCCGCCGGCAAATCGACTCCGGATCAAGTTGTTTGTTCGTTTCGGGATCGATACCACTGGCCAACGCTCGCATAATATTCAACGCTTCTTGGTTTTCCATGATGCAACCTCCGTTGGCCATCCTAGCGATCTGGGCATCCGTGCGCTGTGATCGGTGAACATTCAATCCAATATTCGCGCCAGATTGGGAACGTTGCCTGTCGCGATATAAGATCATTAGCCTCAGGTGGGATCAGTGGACTGGCAGGCATTCTGGCTCACAACTCGACTCGCAGTCTTGGTGGGGGCGATTCTGGCCGCGATCGCCATGCCGATCGCCTATTGGATCGCGTATTCACGCTGGCGGTGGAAGTTTCTGGTGGAAGCTGTAGTAGCTTTGCCCATAGTTTTGCCACCCACCGTCCTCGGATTTTATGTTTTGGTCGCTCTCGGCGGACGAAGTCCGCTGGGGCGATGGTGGCAAAGCCTGACCGGACACACCCTGGCATTCACCTTCGAAGGCCTAGTAATCGGATCGGTCATCTACAGCCTCCCCTTTGCGGTTCAACCGTTCGCCGCTTCCTTCGCGGGAGTTGACCGCCGCTTGATCCTGGCGTCTTCGACCCTTGGGGCGTCTGCACTCCGAACGTTCTTTCGAGTGATTGTGCCCCTGTCTATGCCCGGACTCATCGCTGGCGTCGCGTTGAGTTTTGCCCACACAATGGGAGAGTTTGGAGTCGTGCTGATGGTCGGTGGCAATATTCCCGGCGTGACGCGAACGGTTTCCATCGACATTTACGATCAGACGCAGGCTCTGAATTATGCCGGAGCAAATACCACCGCATTGCTGCTTCTCTTTCTCTCGTTCACCATGCTGGCGTTGGTGTATGGATTGAATCGAAGAGCTGGAACCACGTGGCCTTGGAAACATTCATGAACGATTTTTCAGCGACATCTGCGCCTGTTTCCAGTGAACTGTTCGTCTCGATCTCGAAGAAATACGCCGGTGGGTTCAAACTGGATGTTTCCCTCACTGCTTCGCCTGGAATCACCATACTGTTTGGCTCTTCGGGAGCAGGGAAGACAACCCTGCTCGACTGCATCGCCGGTTTAGCTTCACCTGATTCAGGCAAGATTGCGGTGAGCCAGAAAGTCTTTTTCGATAAGAACATTAATGTCCCACTGCGTGAACGCGGCGTCGGATGTGTCTTTCAAGATCTCGCGCTCTTTCCGCATCTGACGGTTGAGAAGAATATTCAGTACGGTCTCGCCCACCTGAGTTCTCAGGAGAGAGTGCGCCGGTGCGACACGATTCTCGAATCGTTTGGTATCGCTAATCTTCGCACCCGTAAGCCACGGCAAATTTCCGGAGGAGAACAACATCGAGTCGCACTCGCTCGCGCACTGGTGACCAATCCTCGCGTCCTCTTGCTGGATGAACCGCTTGCCGCACTCGACGCCATCACCAAATCCAAAATCATTCGGGATCTGCGAGTCTGGAATCATGAACAGCGTATTCCGATTCTCTACGTCACACACAGCCGCGAGGAGGTCTTTGCTCTCGGCGAGCGTGTGCTCGCGCTCGAGCAAGGGCAGATTCTTGCAGATGGAACTCCCCATGAAGTCATGAATGCGCCCCTGCAGGAAACAGTCGCTCAGTTGGCAGGCTTCGAAAACGTTTTTAGTTCGATGGTGGTCCACACGAACGTGGAGCGAGGCACAATGAGCTGCCGCCTCGAAGGGACTGAGGTCGAATTGGAGACACCGCTAGTTCGGGCAAAATCGGGGTCGAACTTGCGAATCGGTATCCGCGCGGGGGATATTCTTTTAGCAACGGTCCTCCCGCAAGGCTTGAGCGCGCGCAACATACTTCCTGGAAAGATCATGGCCCTGAACCAGCGCGACATGATTGTCGTAGCCCGCGTCAATTGCGGGGTTGAAATGGAAGTCCATCTAACGTTAGCCGCTCGCGACACACTTGGGCTTCACACCGGTCAAGACGTATGGTTGGTCATCAAAACGCATTCGTGCCATCTAATGACGGGCTAGCCGATTCTCGCGCGGTTCAGCTATCGACGCACTCTGTACCGACTGCGTGTCAATCACTGCGATCCATTGGCCGTTACGATTCTCGCTATAAACCACCTGACCACCAAGGACCCTAGCCGCCTCAAGCGGATGCAGATCCTGATGATAGCCAAAGTATTCTGACTTAAGCTTGCCCCATGCCGCCCAATTTTCCAACAGCGGATGCGGCGGCTGATATTTTGTGGAGAATACCAGCGCGACATCGAATCGTGAGCGCATAGCGCTGGCCGCCGCAAGTTCATCAACCGTGAAATTGTCTATCGGTAGGACCTGCATTGGACGATTCACATAACCCAGACGAGTCTGGGTAATCTCTCCGGTTGCCGGCCACGCCGTCAATACCCGCGCGGTTGGGTAACGTTCTTGTAGCAAAGCTTCCGCATGTTGATGGATGATCACAAAGTCGCGGTAAGCGAGATTGTCCTCAAAAGAAAATCCATAAGGCGGATTCACAAACAACCCGACTGCGAACGCGGCAAGGACCAGCCCGATCACGCCATACCAGATCGGCACACGACGCCAAAGCGTTGAAACACAAATAATCATTTCCAGCGGTACTACTGGAAGCATGTAGCGCGCCAGTACCGCTCCCCCGATCACCGCCATCGCAAGCGCGTAAACCGCAATCAATGACAGAAACACGAACTGCGTTCGCAACTCGATTCGAGGGCGGCGGTTCTGCGCGTTCGTCTTAGCCCCGTTTGCAGAACTACTCAGCCGCGGCGACAGCCACATTGCCGCGATCGCAACGAATGTTAGCACGTACAAATTCATGTATCCGGTCACTTGCCAGATCCGCATAATGAGCGCGAGCAGAATGCGTAAGGGATGCATCGTCGCCTGCACGTTGTAGCGGAAGAATTCCGGATTCCCGAAAGTAAATCCGGTACGCAGACGGTGATATGCGTACCAGCAAAGCAGCGGAAGCAAGGGAAGCGCAAGTACCCAGACTCTACTTAACCGGTTCCTCAAGATCGCATTAAGATCGCCAACCTTGAAATCAGCATCCCACGATTTCCGAATCAGAAGAAACGTCTCAACCAGTTCAAAAAGACACAGTGTTGCAGGCGCCAGAATCGCCGTTTCTTTTGCCAGGACTGCCAACGAAAACCACAGTGTCGTCAGCCAGGGCCTATCTTCCACATAGGCAAGCAAAGCCCAAAACGTGAGCCCAGCAACGGTTAAGTCCACTTGAGCCAGAGAACTTTGGCTGAAAAAAACTGGATATAAAGCCGTACAAAAAACAGAAGCTATCGCAACCTTAGTATTCGCCACACGGCGTGCTAACCGGAATAATCCTAATAATGAAAACGCGGCTAGTCCCAGCATGGACATGCGAGTAACCACCGGAGCATAGCCGGCAATCTTCCAGCAGACGGCAAGATAAGCCATCACCAACGGCGGATGAGCATTCGACGGCGTGGAGTAAGGGATGAGGGAGCCGCTCTCGAGCAAATCGTGCGCGGCAGGAACGTAGTATCCTGCTTCGTCCCAGAAGTACGGGAGCCGCAGCAGGGAAATGTGAAGGATGACCAGCCCGACGAGTAGCGATGCGAAAATAAAGACTGAATGGAATCGCGTCCGCTCACCACCGGGCTTCGGATCCAACGCTTAGTGAACCTGACCGGGTACGGTCATCCGCGGATCAAGCTTGATTTCACCGAAAGCGCTCTCATAGTTCGTCACATCCTGTTGCAGGATGGAAAGCAACGCTTTCGCCTGTTGCGGGCTTAGATAGACGCCCTGAAAGTTACGTACTTCAACCTGGTTTTCGTTTTGTTGCTGGAGCGTGCCGAAGACGAGAAAGAAATCCCACACGCTTACGCGCACTTGTACGCTGTTGGCGTAGTTTTCGCGGTAGTCCTGAGAGTTTACGAGCTTGATGTTAGGTTGGGTTGGATTCGCCATGTCGTGTTCAGTGTAGCGGCATTGATCGTCCACAGCAACGCCACCAGCACGGGCACGGAAAATTGCAGATGTGTGTACCGCGCCAGCGGTCCGATCAGGAACAACGGGTAGCACAAATAGACCAACAGCGGAAGGCCTTGTAGATCGATGTCGGCGCTGTTTGTCAGATACCAATCCGCCAGCCACAGAAATGCGGGAGCAAGAATCACGAGATCGTAGACGGCCAAATGAGGAGAAGCGAGTACTGTTGCAATCAGCAGGGCAGCGAAACGGACGGGCAAGGGGAGTGCGCGCTTCCAACAGTGAATCGTCCATGCAATCACCATTGCCGCGCTCGCGACATACAACAATAAAGCCGCCATATGAAACGGGATAAGCAGTGACCAAAAATGCCACAGGGAATGCATTTGATACGGACGCGGATCGAGTAAAGGCAGAATTTCACTTGCGTGCAACACCGCGTGTAAATAATTCCGCATTATCTGTGTTCCGTAAACCAACCAACCGAGTCCGGCCTGTGCTGCCGCTGAAAGCGACGCGCCGAAAACTATCTTCCATTGTCTCGCCAGAAGGAATACGGCGGCCGATGCTAATCCAAGCTGGGGCTTGAAAATCAGGCAGCCGATCAGAATACCGGCCACGAATCGTTTGCCGGAAACAAGTGCCAGAAAAGCACCCGTAAAGCACAGCAGCGCAATTCCGGAAGTTTGTCCCCAGGCGATCAGATGAAAAAATCCGGGGAACGCTACGGAGCAGATCAACACCGGCCATCGATAGTTAGAAAGCTCACGACATCTCTTCCACAGCAAGTACACGCATCCGAAGTAAATTGCGAAGTTGAGCAACGACCAAAGAAATAACGCTGGAAAATAAGATAGTCGCGCCAGCGGCGAGAACAACAGCATGATCTGCGGACCGTAGAGAGGGGCATAAACAATGCCTTGCGCTGCGGGCACAAATTCATGGATCTGATCCGAGAGGGCAGCGACGTTATACAGCGAATCAGCCTTCCCGCTGATACCAAGTTTCCCGATGACATAGAACTGGAGAAAATCTGTACCTTTAATCAACCCAGCACGATCCCGTAAACCGGATGTGCTCATATCGATGGCGTAAACTGACCAGAGGCAAACGGCGAGTAGCAGAGCGTGGATACGAATGCGGCGGAGATTTAGCCAGGACGAAACAGTTACCGCTGCCATGAAGGCTCATGATACCGGAGTTAGACTATTCCCGGATGAGATGGGTCACGGTGAGTATTGAACCAATCAACGCAAGGATCTTCATCCCGATTGGTCACGAATAACCGAGCCGTGCGGCTGGGCTGTAAGGTTCTGAGCTCGCGTTGGATTCTGTTTTGTGTTGCGCTGATCCTCCGTCTGGTCGTCGCCGGTCAGTTGGTATCGACCAACTCAGAACGGTTCTACTTGGATAACGAACCTTCCCGCATCGCCTGGGCAATGGTTTCGGGACACGGATTCAGCTCGCCCTGGCCAAACACCCCTTTACAGCCGACAGCCCAACAGCCACCTCTCTATCCATGGCTCCTGGCATCCGTATTTCGAGTTGTGGGAGCGTATAGCAAAACATCCCTCTGGATTGTGTTAGCCCTGAATTCAATATTCTCGGCGCTGACCGCTGTGATGATCGTAGAAGTGGGTGGCGAGCATTTAGGACGCCTGGCCGGACTGGTTGGGGGCTGGTTGTGGTGCTGCTGGATCTACGAAATCGTTGTCCCAGATCGCGTGTGGGAAAGTAGCCTATCCGCTCTTCTGCTGTTACTCGGGCTATGGTTGCTCCGAAAAATCGCGGCTACAGATCAAAGCTCACCGTGGATCGCGTTCGGGGTGATCGCTGGGTTGTCGGCCTTGTCGAATACGACGTTACTTGGCATATTTGTGTGTTTCTGGCTGTGGCTTTGGATGAATCGGGCAAAGCGAAACCCGCTTTTCATTCGCCGCTGGGTAACTTCCGTAGCGGTTTGCATCGTGCTGTTGCTGCCGTGGACCGTACGGAACTACGTGACCTTCGGGCGCTTGATACCGATCCGTGACAATTTGGGCTTGGAATTATGGATCGGCAATCACACCGGCGTGACTCATCTGTACAACTTTCGCCCCGATTTTCCACTGTACGACCCGACAGAATATAACCGCCTGGGGGAGATTTCCTTCATGGAATCAAGAGGCAGGATCGCGAGGGACTTCATTGTTCAGCACCCACGTCAGTTTGCGGTTCTATTTTCCCAACGCTTGATCGATTTCTGGATCGAACCAACAAACACTCTCTGGTGGTTCGTGAGTTCAATTGCGTGGCTCGGACTGATACTGAGTCTCTGGCGGTCCCGCCTCGAAGCGCTTCCCGAAGCTCTTACGCTGGTCGTTTTTCCAATCATCTACTACATCACTCATACGTGGAGTACTTACCGAAATCCGATTGAGCCGATGATGCTTCTTCTCTGCGGTTATGTCGTCATTCAATTATTCAACACGATTGGCTACTGGGTTGGGATTTCGCCGCGCCAATGTTTAGATAATCCCGGCGTCAGCGCGAAATAAAAAGCCCGGACCAATGGTCCGGGCTTAAACGTTAGTTTGAAGATTATTCTCAGCCAACCTGTTCCAAAATCCCCTTCACGACTTCCATGGCATCGCTATCCACAGTCCGATTTTTTGCGATGGCTTCGCTGACCGGTACGGTAACGATCTTATTTCCACGCAACGCAACCATTTGACCGAACGCGCCGTTGTGCACAGCATCGATTGCGCCCAGGCCGTACCGGGTAGCCAGCATGCGATCAAAAGCCGTCGGTGTGCCGCCTCTCTGTACATGTCCTAGAACAACTGCACGAGTCTCAAAGCCAGTCCGTTTTTCGATCTCAGCGGCCAGCACGTTCGCGATTCCGCCTAAGCGCTCGTGTCCGAATTCATCCTTGCCCGCCGCATTGGTGACCAGAGACGCTTGCCCATCAGCGCTGGCCGCAAACTTCGCTCCTTCAGCGACCACCACGATGTTGAACAGTTTGCCGCGCGCATGACGTTGCTGCAGGGCCGCCGTCACTTTTTCAATGTCAAAGGGATGCTCGGGAATCAGAATCGCATCTGCCCCGCCAGCCACGCCACCGTAGAGCGCGATCCATCCGGCATTTCGTCCCATCACTTCGACCACGATCGTGCGGTTGTGTGCTTCCGCAGTCGTGTGAAGACGGTCCAGAGACTCAGTCACGATATTGACCGCCGTATCGAATCCGAAGGTAAAGTCGGTCCCTGCCAGATCGTTGTCAATCGTCTTGGGCACACCCACGACCTTGCCACCCTTTTCGTGAATTTTCTGCGCCACTGAGAGCGTATCGTCGCCGCCGATCGCAACCAATGCATCCAGGTTGTTCTGCTTTAGCACCGCCACGCACTTTTCGATTCCGTCGGCCTTCTTTGCGGGATTGGTACGCGATGTCCTTAGAATCGTTCCGCCGCGCGGCAGAATACCACTCACCGAGTTCAGGTCGAGCGTCGTGGTTTTGTTCTCCAAAACTCCGCGCCATCCTTCTATAAATCCGATGAACTCGTCTTTATAATGGAAGGTGCCCTTACGCACGACCGCGCGAATCACCGCGTTTAAGCCGGGACAATCCCCACCGCCGGTTAAAATGCCAATCTTCATATTCGCTCCTATGGGAAGGTAGTTTTCCTGGGCTGGCTACATTTGGTGCGCTCAAACCCACCTTGGGACCAAACAGGCACACCGAAAAGACAACTTCACCGCTGCGGAATAATAACTTTACCATCATCAATGGTTGCGTTACCGATGGGAATTCGCCACAATATTCGCCGTCCCGGAAGGCCGATTCTCGTCGCAGTCTTCACGAATGGGAAATCAGATCGAGGGTAAATGTCTAAAGTGCTGCGCGGTCTTATCTGGACGGCGGTGATTCTCATCGGCGTTTCTGCCATAGCCATCATCGCACTGCATCGTGGCGAAAAAATCAACGCGTTATGGCTGGTTGTAGCGGCTGGTTGCATCTACGCCGTCGGTTATCGCTTTTACAGCCGGTTCATCGCTGTCAGAGTGCTGGCGCTCGATGCCCAGCGTGCCACACCCGCTGAAAGGTTCAGCAATGGCCGCGACTACGTCCCCACCAACAAATGGGTCGTTTTTGGTCATCACTTTGCCGCCATCGCAGGACCCGGCCCGTTGGTCGGGCCTGTGCTCGCCGCTCAGTTTGGATATTTACCTGGAACCTTGTGGATTCTGGCCGGAGCGGTGCTGGGTGGCTGCGTACAGGATTTCGTGATTCTTTTGTTTTCCGTGCGACGGGACGGCAAATCGCTGACGAAGATGGCTCACGAAGAAATCGGACCAATCGGTGGTTTTGTGGCCTACTTGGCGATCATCAGCATTATGGTGATCCTCCTGGGCGTTTGCGCACTGGTAGTTGTGAACGCGCTGAAGGGAAGTCCCTGGGGAACCTTCACCATCGCGATGACCATTCCCATCGCACTCCTGATGGGCGTGTATCTGCGCCGCATCCGGCCCGGTAAAGTCCTTGAGACTTCCATCCTCGGATTTGTGCTGGTGATGCTCGCTATCGTCGGCGGGCAATGGGTGTCGCAAAATCCTTCGATCGGGAGCTGGTTCACTCTGACTGCTCCCGCGCTGGCGATCATCATACTCATTTACGGATTTGCCGCCTCGACCGTTCCTGTGTGGCTGCTGCTCGCCCCGCGCGACTATCTCAGCACGTTTGTAAAGCTTGGCACGATTGCGATGCTCGCAGTAGGCATTCTAGTCATGCACCCTCGCCTGAGCATGCCTCCTTTAACGCGCTTTATCGACGGCACCGGCCCGATTTTTGCTGGCAAGATATTTCCTTTCGCTTTCATCACCATTGCCTGCGGAGCCATCAGCGGCTTTCATTCTCTAATCTCAAGCGGAACCACCCCTAAATTGATTCGCCGCGAAGTGGAAACACGACTGGTGGGCTACGGATCCATGCTCGCCGAATCCATGGTTGCGATCATGGCGACCATTGCAGCTTGCGTTCTCCAGCCCGGAACATATTTCGCCATCAACAGCCCAGCCGGAATCGTCGGGGCCACGCCCGAAGCTGCAACGGCAACGATCAGCGGCTGGGGCTTTCCCGTCACAGCTGCGGACATGCACGCACTCGCGCAGGCGGTCGGCGAGCAAACACTCTTTAACCGCACCGGCGGCGCACCCGCTTTTGCCGTCGGCATGGCACATATTTTCTCCCACAGCCTCGGCGGAACCGTAATGGCGATCTGGTATCACTTCGCCATTATGTTCGAGGCGTTATTTATTCTAACGGTGCTCGACGCCGGTACTCGTGTAGGCCGCTTCATGCTTCAGGATGCTCTCGGCCATGTATGGAAGCCTTTCGGGCAAACCAGTTGGTATCCCTCTGTCCTTGCGACGAGCGCATTAATGGTTGGCGCGTGGGGATATTTCTTGTGGCAAGGCGTGAAGGATCCGCTCGGCGGAATCAACTCACTCTGGCCGCTCTTCGGTATTTGCAACCAATTATTGGCAACAGTTGCGCTATGCGTCGCGACAACGATCATCATCAAGATGGGGAAGGCGCGGTTCGCTCCGGTCACGCTCCTGCCGCTCTTCTGGCTGGTTGCTGTGACCTTCACCGCGTCATGGCAAAAGATTTTCGATTCCAATCCTCGCATCGGATTTCTGACTCATGCCCACCAATTGGCCAACGCCGCCACGCCGCCAGTTGGCGCCGCACGCCTGATTTTCAATGATCGTCTGGACGCCACGGTAACCGCAGTTCTGATCGTGATGGTTGGGCTGATCCTGATTGAATCCGCCATTCTCTGGTGGAAAGTCATCTCGGGAAGCACCGAGGCCCGCGTCTGCGAAACCCCCTTCGTTGCGACCCGCTTTGCGTTGGAGGAGAAATGATTCAACTTCGCCGTGCTTGCGCCATATTTCTGGAGACTCTGCGGGAAATTTTTGATGAAGCCTCGTACACCAGATTCCTCGAATCGCATAACCTCCAGTCCACTGCCAGCGCGTACGCCGCTTTTCGTCAAGACAACGAAGCCGCCAAGGCAAGGCGGCCGAAGTGCTGCTAGGCAATTGATCCGGGGCGACGCCCATCTGATCAACAATCCGCAGCAGGTTCTGCGATACACTTTTCTCGATGCGAGTTCTCGGAATCGATTGCGGAACCGAATATACCGGGTACGGCGTAGTAGAGTTGGATTCGAACAATCAACTCACCTACGTGCTCTGTGGCGCGGTAAAGCTCTCGACTCGCGAATCGATGGCGTTGCGGTTGTCGAGGGTATACGACGCGCTCGCCGCAATCATTCAGGATCGTCAACCAGACGAAGTCGCCATCGAAGACATCTTCTACGCTGTCAACGTGAAATCAGCGCTGAAGCTTGGTCAAGTGCGCGGAGTTGCGATGCTGGCCGCGTCCTCTGCAGGCCTTCAGGTTGCAGAGTATGCTCCGCTCTCCATCAAATCCGCGGTCGTCGGCTACGGAAAAGCTGAGAAGCATCAGGTTCAGCACATGGTGACGCGATTGTTGAACTTGGCTGAAATTCCTGAGCCTCCTGATGCGGCCGATGCGCTCGCCATCGCCATCTGCCATCTGCATACATCCGCTACCCACCGGCAGCAGGCGGTCGGACGATGAAGTCTCGATGGCTTTTATTCCCGATGCTTCTGCTCCTGCTTCACTACCCGCTATTCGCACAGGACTCAGCCAGCCCAACCGTAAACCTCGTCTTTGATTTTCCCAACTCGGATCCCGAGCATTTCTCTCTGCTGGTTCACGCAGACGGCCGCGCCAGCTACGATTCCAATGGGAAACTCACCTCGACAACGGAAGACAAAGATCCCTTTCATCTCGATTTTGTCCTCTCATCATCCAGTCGTGATCGGCTGTTCGATTTAGTCAAGCGCGCCAATTACTTCGACGGCGACGTTGACACCAAACTTCCGAACATCGCGTTCACGGGGAAGAAGACAGTCACCTATCAGGACGGTCAGCACAACACACACGCAACCTACAACTACTCGGCAAACCCGTCCGTGCAGGCATTCACCGCCTTCTGCCAGCACATCTCAGAGACGCTTGAGTTCGGCCGGCGGCTGCAGTTCTATCGACGCTATCAGAAACTCGCACTGGACGATGAACTGAGTAGCCTGGAGGAGATGCAACGCGACAATCAACTCGCGGACCTGCCCGCGATCGCGCCCATCCTGCAGAGTATTGCGAAAGATCCTACGCTGTTGAATATGGCTCGCGGTCGCGCATTACGCATTCTGGATAGAGCCGGCGTCCACAATTCGCCGCGATAACCTTAGCCGCCCGTAACTTCGTCTGCCGACTCCTGCCGCAAAGCCTGCAGATCAATTCCCAACTGCTCAGCTTTCTTGTAAAGATGGCTGCGTTCCAGCCCCAGAGCCTTGGCGGTATTCGTGATGTGAAAGTGGTTCCGCTTCAACTCGGCGAGGATCACTTCGCGTTCAAAACCTTGCACTCGCTCCGTCAGCGGCCCCGATCCCTTCACGTGCGTGTCTATCGTTTGCGGTAGGACGGCCCGAACCGTTTCGAGATCGATTTCATTTTCCGTAGCGAGCAGCATGAGCCGCTCCACGATATTCCGTAGCTCGCGCACATTTCCCGGCCAGGAATATACCTGCAACGCTTCGACGGCTTTCGGTGTAAACGTGATCGGCTTCCAGTTGTTCTGTACGCAGACCTGCTGCACGAAGGTCTGGATCAGGACCGGTATATCCTCGCGCCGTTCGCGTAGCGGCGGCAATGTAAGAGGGAAGACGTAAACGCGATGAAAAAGATCCTGCCGGAATTTCCCCTCTTTCACCAGCGCTTCCAGATTGCGATGTGTCGCCACGACCACTCGCACATTCACGCGCATCGCTCTATCGCCGCCGATACGCTCAACTTCGCCCTCCTCGAGCACGCGCAGCAATTTCGCCTGCATGGCTAGAGGCATATCACCTATTTCGTCGAGAAAAATCGTCCCTTGCTCGGCCTGTTCAAATTTCCCCAGATGGCGATTCGCCGCTCCCGTGAACGATCCCTTTTCATGTCCGAAGAGCTCCGACTCGATTAACTCCGCTGGAACCGCCGCACAATTCAGCGTGATAAACGGGCCGGCCGCTCGCGGACTACGCTCATGGATGGCCCGGGCAATCAACTCCTTGCCGGTACCCGTTTCGCCGAGAATGCAAACCCGTGTCTCGCTGGCTGCCACACGATCCACTTGCGCCATAATCTTCCGCATGGTGTGGCCCTGCCAGATAATCTCGTGTTTACCCAACCGCTGCCGGAGTTGTGAATTCTCAGCCTCCAATCGCCGCAGCCGCAAAACATTCTCTACTGTCAGCAGCAATTTTTCTGTTGAAACAGGCTTCTCCAGAAAATCAAGCGCACCGAGACGCGTCGCCCGCACCGCCATTTCAATGTGCGCCTGCCCGGACATCATCACCACTGGCGTCGTTACCCCCTGCGCCTTCAGATCCGCCAGCAGCGACAATCCGTCTTTTCCCGGCATCACCACGTCCGACAGAATCAAATCGAACTCCTGCCCTTTCGCCGCCTCAAGGGCCTTCGCCGCGCTGTCACACACCGTCGCGGTGTGTCCTTCCAGGCGAAAGGCACGAGACAGAGATGCGAGGGTATTGGCCTCATCGTCCACAATCAGCAGATTGGCTTTTAATGACATAGTTTTCCGAGACTAGCTCTCCACCGTTTGGTGCGAACTGGCGACAAGTTTATCGATGTTCGCCGGAAGTTCAATTACGAAGGATGTTCCGTGACTTGGCTCGCTTTGCACACTGATCTTGCCCCCGTGATCGCTGACCACCGACTGCACAATCGCGAGGCCAAGGCCGGTGCCACGCACCTTTTTCGTATAGTACGGCGTAAACAAATGCGTGCGTTCCTCTGCATTAAGCCCGGCTCCCGTATCACTGACTTCCACCGTCGTCACGCCAGCGCTCTGGTTCGTCTTCATGGTAAGCGTGCCGCCCTCCGGCATTGCATCCATGGCATTCAACACCAGGTTCGACAGCGCACGGTGCAGAAGTTCCGCGTCGCCAGCCATGGGCTCCAGTTCACCAAGTTCCAGTTTGCACTCGATCGGCTCACTCTCTCCGGACTGCATCTGCGCCTGAAACAGCCGCGCGACATTCCTGACCACGTCGTTTATATCGACCTTCTGGAACTGCGGCTGGGGCATTCGTGAAAATTCGCTGAAGCGGGAAACGATCGCCTTCAGATTGGCGATCTCTGCCAGCAACGTCGAGGAGCTCTCATGAAAAACCTCATCAAATTGCTCAGGATTTCGTTCCCGCGCCCGCACCAGATTCTCTACCGTGAGTTGTAAAGGAAATAACGGATTCTTCAACTCGTGCGCCAGCCTCCGCGCCAGCTCCCGCCACGCAGCCACCCGCTCACTCTGGATCAACTGCGTTTGCTGTGCTGTCAATTCCGTGGTCATGCGATTGAAAGCGTCCGCCAACTGACCGAGTTCGTCGCCCGAGTTCACTGGCACCCGCACATCCCATCGCCCTTGCGAAACCTCGCGCGCAGCAACCGCCAGCTCTTCGACCGGCTGAGTAACACGTTGTGCAATTCGCCTGCTGAACAGAAGCGCCAGAAGAATTCCCGCCACTGCAGCCAGAATTGCGGCCCAGGCAAAATGCCGTTGCAATTCCAGATAAGGCCGCCGCGGAGTTCCAGCCAAAAGAATTCCCAATAACTGGTTATCCTGCCCTGCGAGCGGGAAAGCATGAACGGCTTCGTCATCGAGAGGATTCGATGTCCAGTGAATCACCGTCTGCGATTGTTGGCCGTCTCGCTTTACCTGTTCAATCAATGGTGTGAGGAATTCGGCATGTTGCAATCTTCCCGCGGGATCAATAAACGCCTGGGCGTTGATCACACCGCCAAGATTCTCGAACAGAAGAGCACGCGACCCCGACTGCAGATCAAGCCATGACAGGAAATTTTTATCTAGCCGCCGCCCTCCAATTACATAGATCGAACGCTCCCCAACTTGCGCTTTGCTGATTGCGGCCAGAGCCAGGGCCGGACCGTCGGGTAAATCCTCCTGTCGTAGAAACGCCCCCTGCGGAATGCCTCGCGCAACCGCGGTTTCCTTATATCCAAACTTTGCTGGCCACTGCGCCGAAGAAAGAATTGTCCCTTGACTATCGACAAATTCCAGAAAATCCAGTTGCGGGCCGCTGGCGGTATTTTTTGCGAGATTGAGAAAGCTTGCGTAATCCGGAGCATCTTGATTGATTGCCAGCCCCAATTGCGCAACCGCATCGCTCGAAGAAATCACCCGCACATCGCGCACTACCTCATCGCCCCGGCGGTTGAACTCGCGCTGAAACTGGCTCACGAGGACGGAGGTCTGCTCATCTTCCGAGTGCTTGAACGCTTCCCGTGTGACCGACGACACAATGACAGTCACTGCCGCCACCGAAAAGAAGACGGTCAGCGAGAAGAGCAGAAGCAGCTTGCGGTGAAAGCTCATGGCTTGTGAATTATTTTCTCGCGTCCAGCGAAACTCCGTTCAAGTACCATCTCCCGTCCGGAGTATTGCGCCAGCCCCGAACTTTTGCGCTTAGCCCATAGCTCGCCCGCAGATGTAGCAATGGAATAACAATTCGTGAATGAAGCAACCCACTTTCCCCTGCGTACAGAGCCTCGGGAGACTCGCTCGCCAAATTAGGCTTAGGCAATCTCAGGGAATCAGCCAGCGTCATCAACGCCAGCCGCACATCCAGAGAGGCCAGCGGAGTTCGTACTAGCCGCAGGTCAGGCTTGTTCGTCGTTCCGGGCTGCAAGCTAATGCCGGCGTCCCGCGCATTCAGGACGATCCGTTCCGCCACCACCCGCGCCAGCGGATCATTCGCATCGTAGGCCAAACTCCAATTCACTGCCTGTCTGCTCGTCTGCGCTGGATGCGAACCTGCATCGCTTGGGGGAGAAAACAGGAACCCATAACCACTCAGCCAATTCGGCAGCAATGCCGCTGAAGGATCACCACCACCCTGCAACAAGACATTGGCCAGCGCACTGCGGTTGATGCTGGCGTTCAAAGCTTCGCGCAGCCCAGCAGTGGCTTCGTCACTCACATTTCCCGCAAACACCAGCGCCATGAACTCGGACGGATCCGAACTTTCCACATGCCTGCCTTCGGTGGCAGCGCGGCGCGCTTGTTCCGGCGCTACTTCGATCACGTCGGCTTTCCCCAGATCAAGAGCCAGCATCTGCTCCCGCAGCCCTTGCCCCATCAGGATCTCAACCGAGTCTACATACGGGCGCCCGTCCCAATAATCATTGTTCGCCGACAAAATCAACTTCTTGCCCGCGTCCCATTGCTGAATCGCAAACGGGCCCGTGCCTTGAATGGCCGAGCCGCCGCGCCTGGCAATTGCATTGCGCTCCATCGCCAACTCAGCCGGCATAGCCGCATCCGGCACGTCACGTTCAATCGTGATTCCGTCACCGGACGCGACAATTTTCCAACTCGGGTTCGCCGCCCTCAGCGACGCCGCAACTTGCTCCGCCGTCAATGAAGTCCCATCATTAAATTTGACTCCCGTGCGCAGCTTGAACTGCCAGCGTTGCCCGCCAGTTTCTGACTGCCACGAAATCGCCAGCGCGGGATGGGCCACACCGCGACGATCGAGCGTGACCAACGTGTCAAAAATTAGCGACGAAATGTTGTTACCGGCAAACGAACCAGATTGCACCACGTCCGCGGGATCAAGCGACGTGGAACTCAACCGCATATTCACGCGCAGAGTTCCGCCGTAGCCCGGACGAGTGGCGGCATGCGACAGTGCCGACCACAGCAGGCTACCGGCCGCAAAGAAAGCTAAGACGGTACGCTTCATAGTTCCCATTCTCAGAGTTGTGTGCCACCGCAATCGCCGTATTTCCACTCGCTTCTGCCCATAGCGCCGTGATCGGTCCATGGAACTTCTCCGCTTGGCTTGCAGCAATTGGCTCCCGATCAGCCACGTCAAACACCCTTATAGTGTCCACCAGCCCTTCACCGCTGCCCGTCGCCAGCACGCTCCATCCCGTCCCGCACACGCTATGCACACTCGCGATATCGCTGCCCCAATCAAGCTTTGAAGCGATCTGATCAGTGACTCCGTCGAGCAGATGGAACTGCCCGTCGACTCCCGCGAAGACCCACAACGTGTATTTGTCGCGCGGTAACGCCGCGGCTGAATAAAAGGCCGGGGCCGCGGTCTCCCTCCCCACGCCCGGCGCCAGCGCGCCCGTGAAGTAATTTCTCGACGGCGCAAAGAATGCTTTCAGATTCGCCGACTCGTCGCCCAGCGGCCATGGATCGTCACTCTGACGGCAATCCAGCCCCAGCGGCGACGCTTTCGTGGTCGAGCAGAACATACCCGGCAGATACGCATCCAGCAAATGATCCTTCCGCAGAATCAGCCTGCCGCGCGCATCCCGCGGCCAGGCCCGCCCATGCGGGATGGGCAGAAACTGCTCTGGTTGCCACCGCCCGCCTTCCAGGCGATACAAAGCCACTTTCTCGGTATCCAGAACCGCCATGTGCGTCGGACTTCCGTCCATAATGGCTGCATCAAGAATTTGCTCAGGCTGAAACCACACCAGCGCTTTATGTACCGCGACAGCGGCATCCTGCCCCACCGGAGCACTCCCTTTGCGTGGAGTCGAAACCATCGCTACTGACGATGTTCCCGCGCCCTGCCGCACTTGAGCCACCCACACGTAGTTCTGCAAATCTTCCGACAATGAAATCGTGATCGTCGCCGCGGCAGCATCGGCATTCACGAACTGCAATCCGAGCGCTCCCATCTGGCTGCGCAATTCGCGGCTGACCTGATCGAACTCCGCATGCGAAAGGGAAGAACGGTTCGTGATTTCCAAAGCCGCCGCGCCTGGCCCCGTCGCTGCAACAACTTCCCCCGCCAGTTGCTGCGCGGGGCCCGTCCACTCACTCGCCAAACTGACTTGTGCGCTCAATGTAATCAAAGCGACGAAGAGGAAAGTGGAAATACGGCGACCATTCGTCTTCAACCAACGTTCTGGTCTAAGAATCGAATTGTCGCCGTATCCCGTCATAACGCTCCCGTAGATTCCCGTTTGATTCATTTCAAGCATTCAGCCTACTCACTGCTGCGGCGTCTCACTCTCATCCACGTGACTCGCCTGACTATTTACATTCTGGTTGCCCAGATTCATGCCCCGTAAAACATCGTTCACGAAGAATGACTTTCCATCCGACGGTACCATCATGATTTGCAACTTGTCGGACAGCCGTTCCGCCACGATCTTGTTGATCAGCATCGGATTCTGTTTCAAAATCGCACCCTCGCTCTGCATCCGTACTGCATCCGCCGCCGCGGTGACCCGGATACGATCCGCCTCGGCTTCAGCCAATAGCTTGCGCCGCTCCATCTCCGCCTTACTATCAATCACTTTTGCCTGCGCCTGAGCCTCAGCGTTCTGCACCGTCGCCTCTTTTCGCGCCGCCGCTTCGAGCTTAGACTGCTCAATCTGCTTCTGTTTTAGCGGCAACGTGTACTGCATCGCATCAGCCTCTGCCTTGGCTTGCAGCACTCGCACCTGCGCTTCGCCTTCCGCCTGCTTCACTTGCTGCGCTTTGGTCGCTTCGGCCTCGAGTTCCGCGATTCTTACTTGTTTCGCTTGGATCTCGGTTTGCACGCCCATCTGGTCATTTTGCTGTTCTTTCAGCAGAAGCCCCTGCAGCCCATCCGCATATTCCTGCGGAAGTTGAATATCCCGCAGCATCACTTCCTTCACGACAATTCCGTCTGCCGCCAGCTTCTGCGTGATCACCTGCGCTGCCTTCGACCGCACCTCTTCGCGTTTCGCGGCAAACACATCGCGGACCGTATAGTTCGGGACCAGCTCCCGCCACGCGCTTGCCACCACCGCCGGCACAATCTCTTTCTCCACTGGTTGCGGCAGATTTTCCTCGATGTAGTCCAGATGCCTCGAATCCAGCCGGTAGCGCACCGTGATCGCCAGACCGACCGTCAATCCCTCCTTGGTCTGTACCTCGAGCGCCTCGGCTTTCTTCACATTCTTAGACACCGTCTTCTCAAGCTTTTCAGGCTCCTCAGCCTGTCCCGTGGTGAACAGCTGGTCCCGGGTGTCGAACAGCGCGACGTTCTCTACCAGCGGCGTGACGAAGTGAACCCCCGGATAAATAGTCCCCGGCAGCGTCCCGCTGGTCTGGCTCACACGAACACCCGCCTCACCCGCCGGAACCACCACAATCCCTAAAGCAACCAGCATTGGCCCCCACGCCAGAAGAGTCAACGCCAGCGCTCCTCGCCAGCGGACCGATGGCTCCTCAGGGAGCGTTTCCGTTCCCTTAAGCCTAGCCAGCCGATATTGCCGCTCCAGGTAAAGATCGTAGGCCAGAATTCCCGCTGCGGCCAGCATCATCACTGCGCCGCCCCACATCAGCAAATGCTTTAGAAACAACATACATTTCTCCTTTTACGCCTGAGACTTCTGCGCCGACTTCACCTGAATCGCCGCTGGACGAGTAAACAAGACCCGAAGCACCTTGCCGAAGATGACTTCCTCCACCAGCAAAGCCACTGCAAACGAGAAAACCAGCCCAACCACGATCGCGATCCCTGTCATAAAGAGTTGCATTGCAGTCCTCCAATAGCGTTCGTCGAAGTTGCGAACGACGCAAATGCAATCGCAGGCGAGATACCAAGATGTATGTAATTGATAAAGCGACACTTAGAAATTGATTGCCGGCCGAATTCCGTGTACGAGGATGGACGCCGTGTCAATCCAGACACAATCCTCCACAAGCCGCAGGGATAGAGACGTTTCTCAGCTGCGTCTCTACCAACCCGCACCATTACACGCCCAACTTTGGCGTACACTCGTCGGCGTAACCCGCCTGGGTCGAAATCCGGGCGAACTGAACGGCACTCCATGAACTTCATCAAATCAACCCGCCAATACGAAAAATGGCTGGCTCATCACACCACCATCGTTCCGCATGACCTGCGCCTCAAACACCAACTCATGGCCGAATCGCCTTTTTGCTTCCTGCGCGCCACCTTCTACCGCTGGATGCAGCTATGGCCTAAAGTCTGCCCCACGCTGCAGCAGGCTCCGAAAGTTCTCGCGGTAGGCGATTTGCACATCGAGA